>LWDU01034853.1_pt1 | contig 42681 bp, 38 predicted proteins | sample 727161 | NCBI WGS metagenome assembly LWDU01 (sample SAMN04566230, study PRJNA314399) | hydrothermal vent metagenome | isolation source: deep sea hydrothermal plume seawater | place: Mexico: Gulf of California, Guaymas Basin | collected 2004-07-11
TATCTTTTACCCACCAGTGTTTTGTAGATTGTTTTACTGTATATCCAGTCCTTAATTGAATTTGATAATCTTTTCTTTCTCTTGCAGTTAACTGATCTCTATATGGAAGTTCCCATGAATGTTTATTCATTGTGGGATAATCTGTTACGTGTTTAACGTTTCTTCCTCTTTCAAGTACTAACGTTTTTAATCCTCCTTCTGTTAATTCCTTGGCAGCCCATCCTCCACTTATTCCTGTTCCTACTACTATTGCATCATATGAATTTTCTTGAACTGCTTTGGTGTTGATGTTCATGATTAGTTAGTTTACACTCAATATTAATTAAATATTATTTATTTATAATAACTTATTCTGTGTTTTCTCTTTATTTATATATTCTTCTACTAATTCATCCAGTTTATATAAGTACGATGAGTATTTCTATAACTGATAAAAAAATAGATTTTGTTATGAAATTGTATTTTGATGATATAGAAGATGCTTTAAGATTAAATAATGGTTTTTCAATTTCAATTGATGAAAATCAAAAACTCAATTTAAATTATGAATATGTCGAGGAATACATTAGTGAGAATTTTAAAGTTTATTTTAATTCTGAAAAAATAGACTTAATTTTTTTAGAAAAAAAAATTATTAATGATGTTTTAGAATTGAAAACAAGTATTCAATTTGAAGATAAAATAATTAATATAAAAATTAAAAATAAGATATTATTGGATGTTTATGATAACCAATCGAATATAGTGTTTATAAAAAATTTAGAGAAAAAAAATTATTATAAATTTGATATATCAAATACTGAAAAAAATATTAATTATTAAATATTTTTATCATAGTTTGGGTATTAACTTTTATTCCAGTTATGATAGATTGTTCTATTTCTGGGTAATAAAATGGTGAATGTAAGCCTGGTAATGCATAATTTCCAGCCTCATACTTTTTCATTCTATCATCTGGAACAGTTCCAAGCCAGTAGAGAACTGTAGGAATTTTTTCTTTTGTGTTTCCGAATCTAGAGAAATCTTCTCCAACCATTTGGGGGTCAGAAACGATTACATTATTTACTCCAATTATTTCTTTAGATGCATTCATCATTAAATCTACTAGTTTACTATCATTGAAATTAGCTGGTGTATATTTTTCAGGAATCATGACTTCTGGCCATTGCGATTTATCAAGACCCATTGAAGAGGCTACACCATTACAAATTTCTTTAATTCTTTTGTGTATTAGTTTTCTAACTTCTTCTTTGTAAGTTCTGATAGTCAGCTGAAGTTTTACTTCATCTGGAATTATGTTATGTTTAGTTCCTCCTTGAAATGAACCAACAGTTATTACTGCATCGTCTAAAGGATTTATATTTCTACTTACAATGGTTTGTAATTCCATAACTATTATTGAAGCAGTAACTATGGGATCAATAGACATATGAGGTGATGCACCGTGTGCTCCCTGGCCAAATACTTTAATGTCAACAGATTCAGTATTTGCCATTGTATATCCTTTTCCAAAGCCAACTTTTCCAGATGGAATTATAGGAGATGAATGCAGTGCAATACCATAATCTGGAATTGGGTATTTTTCAAATAAACCTTCATTAAGCATCATTGCTGCACCTGCACCAATTTCTTCAGCTGGTTGACCTATCATAATAATTGTTCCTTTCCATTCATTTTTTCTTTCAATTAAAGTTCTAGCTGTTCCAGTCCATACAGTCATGTGCATATCATGTCCACATGAGTGCATGGTTCCAACATCATTTCCATCAAAATTTTTAGTAATAATTTGACTAGCATATGAAAGACCAGTTTTTTCTTTCATAGGAAGGGCATCCATATCAGTTCTATAAAGAATTGTTGGACCATTTCCATTTTTGAAAATACCTACAACACCATATCCTCCAAAATTTCTTGTTACTTCAAATCCAATTTTTTCAAGCTCATTAGCAAGTTTTTTTGAGGTCTCTTTTTCCATTAGAGATATCTCAGGATTTTTGTGAATATCTAAATATAAACTTTTTAGATAGGGTATATCTTTTTTGATTGATTCTTCTATTGATTTTCTTTCTTTAAAACCAGAAAGAATTATAATTAATAATATCAAACACAGTTTATCAAGCATTATAATTCTTTTATTTTAATATTTTTATATGATACTCTTCCACCATGGTCTTGTAAACCTATTCTTCCAGTTTTATGTTTTCCAAACTCAGGCCAATCTTTAAATTTTGAATTACTTATCATTTCATCCCACTCCTCACCACTTAAAGGAAAGTTTACAATATTTATCCCATTTAAAGAAACAGATCCTTTGTTTATATTATGATTAATTTCTATTATATAATTATTCCATTCTCCAAAAGATTTAGCATTATTTTCACTAGGCCCTACTAAATCATATAATGCTCCAGCCGTATGAATTGCTGTTTCACCATCTATCCCTGAAGACCAATCATAGTTATTGTTATCAATTACTTGTATTTCTGGAGCTGTGAAGTAAGGTTGATTAAAATCACTATTCTCATTTACACCATAAAAAATTCCACTATTACCACCTTCTGATATTTTCCAATCTATGGATAGAATAAAACTCGTAAATTCTCTATCTGAAATTAAGTCATTTCCTGTAGAATTTCCATCAGTTGCACCTACATACACAAATGCTTCATTTTCAATTGTCCAACTATCATTTACACTATCTTTTTTAAAGATATGCCAACCATTAAAAGATTCACCATCACTAAGATATTTCCAATCACTATTTATTTGTCCAAGAGCTCCTAAAGTTTTTCTGTCTTTTTCTAACATTTTTTCTTGTTTAGGTTCTACTTCTTTATATTTTTCAATTTTTTTATCTTTTTTATAACTATTAGGGTTTATACCGATGCCATAAGAAAGATATCCTAGGAATAAACTGATACCTATTATATATAAATATTTCATGTTGTTTGTTTTGTTTTAAATTCAAATTACTAAAAATAATTGTATTGACTTAAGAACTAAAAATAATTATTTTTTATGATTTTTGATAAAATCATAATAATATTCTAATATTTCTTTTCTTTCATTATCATTATGTGGTTCATGATACACATTATCATATAGTTTAAGTTTTGAATTCTTTATTTTTTTATTAATTAATTCAGACCCTTTATATGAAATAATTTTATCTTTTTTTCCATGAATTATTAAAACTGGAATTTCTATGTTATAGTCTTTATTTTTTATTTTTTTGATTGTTTTATTAATTTCTGATAAAAGATTTAATGATATTCTATCGTGCACTAAAGGATCATTTTTGTATTTATCTACAATTTTAATGTCTTTTGATAAGTCTTTTGTGTCAAGCCTATTGCTTAGTCTAATTTTTGGAAAGAAAGTATGTATTATTCTTTGTATTATAAGTAAGTATTTAGGTATTTGAATTTCAGTTTCAATCCAGGCACTTGATATTATTGCTAAACTAATTTCTTTGCTTTTTCTTTCAATTAAATAATTTAAAGCTAGACAACCACCTAAACTATGTCCAAATATTATTATTGGAGTATTTATAAATCTTTTTCTAACTTCTATTAATACTTCTTCTATACTATCAGTAAAATCTTTCATATTTGAAATATGCCCTTTTAATCCATCACTCTTACCATGCCCAATTAAATCAAATGAAAATACACCAATATTTTTTTTTATAAAAAAATTTGCAAATTCTTTGTATCTACCCGAGTGTTCACCAAGACCATGAATTATAATTATGTTATATATCGGATTATTATTTGATGGCCATGATCTTAAAAAAATATTTTTTTTATTAGATATAATGTTTTCAAAATGTTGATTAACCATCTAATTGAATGCTGATATGCCAGTTATTTCATTACCTAAAATAAGAAGGTGCATCTCATGAGTACCTTCATATGTTATTACAGATTCTAGATTCATCATGTGTCTCATCATAGGATAATCATTTGTTATCCCCATAGCACCATGTATTTGTCTTGCTTCTCTTGCTATCTTTAAAGCAATTTCAACATTGTTTCTTTTAGCTAGTGATATTTGAGCCGATGATACTTTTCCTTCATTCATAAGAGTCCCAAGTCTCCAGCATAGAAGTTGAGCTTTGGTTATTTCAGTAAGCATTTCAGATAATTTTTTTTGTATTAGTTGAAATGATCCTATTGGCTTATTAAACTGTTTTCTTTCTAAAGAGTACTTTTTTGCTGCATGAAAACAATCCATAGCAACTCCAATAGCTCCCCATGATATTCCGTACCTTGCTTTGTCTAAACATCCAAGAGGTCCTCCTAATCCGTCTTTATTTGGTAATAAGTTTTCTTTTGGAACTTTAACATTATCAAATACTAGTTCACCAGTTAAACTAGAACGAAGAGACCATTTTCCTTTAGTTTTTGGAGTAGAAAACCCTTCCATTTCGCGTTCAACAATTAAACCTTTGATTCTTTTATTTTCGTCTTTTGCCCAAACTATAGCGATATCTGCTTTAGGTGAATTAGAAATCCACATTTTTGAACCATTTAACAAATAGTATTCTCCTTTGTCTTCAATTTTGGTTATCATTCCTCCCGGATTTGATCCATGATCAGGTTCGGTTAATCCAAAACAACCAAGTATTTCACCACTAGCTAATTTTGGTAAGAACTTTTTCTTTTGTTCTTCAGATCCGTATTCTTCTATTGGAAACATAACTAAAGAAGTTTGAACAGAAGCTGTTGATCTCATTCCAGAATCTCCTCTTTCTATTTCTTGCATAATAAGACCATAAGATATATAATCAAGACCTCCTCCTCCATATTTTTTTGCTACAGTTGGACCAAAAGCTCCAATATTTCCCATTTTTTTTACTATTTCCATTGGAAAATGATTTTCTTCATACCAAGTTTCAATATTTGGGATAATCTCAAGATTAACAAAATCTCTAATGGAGTTTCTAATTAATTTATGTTCTTCTGTTAGTAAGCTATCAATCTTGTAAAAGTCGACTGGTTTAAACACTAGATTTCTATTTATTTTTTTAGATATTTTATTCAAATATAAATCTAATTATTTGAACATAAATTTTATTAAATATTTAAAGAATTTTGAGTAATAAATTATATCATTTTATATACATTATTAATCAATTACGTGCTATTTTTTGTCTATATTTACATGTCAAATTTAATTGAAAAATCATGTCAAATTTAATTGAAAAATATGTCAGAATTAGAAGACAATAAAAAAAATTATTCAGCAGGAAATATTCAAGTTTTAGAAGGTTTAGAAGCGGTTAGAAAAAGACCCGCAATGTATATTGGAGATCTTAGTGTAAAAGGATTTCATCATTTAATATGGGAAGTAGTTGACAACTCTATTGATGAGGCAATGGCAGGATATTGTTCTGAAATTTCTGTAAAAATTAATGTTGATAATTCAATAACAGTAGTAGATAATGGAAGAGGAATTCCAACTGGCATTCATCCTAAAGAAAAAAGATCAGCTTTAGAAGTAGTAATGACAGTTTTACATGCAGGTGGAAAATTTGATAAAGATACTTATAAGGTTTCTGGTGGTCTGCATGGAGTAGGTGTTTCGTGTGTAAATGCTTTATCTGAGCATTTAGTAGCTACAGTTTATAGAGAGGGTAAAATTTTTGAACAGCATTATAAAAAAGGGGTACCAGTAGAAGATGTAAAACAAATTGGAAAAACGAATGATAGAGGTACAAAAATAACGTTTACTCCTGATAAAGAAATTTTTACAGTTTCTGAATATAATTATGATACTGTAGCAAATAGACTTCGAGAACTTTCATTTCTTAATGCTGGTATTAAAATAATTTTAGTTGATGATAGAGAGTTAGATGATGATGGTAATCCAAAAAGAGATGAATTTATTTCAGAAGGAGGACTTATTGAATTTGTTAATTATTTAGATGTATCAAGAGAAAAATTAATTCCTGAGCCTATTTATATGGAAGGTAAAAAAGAAAATGTGCCAGTTCAAGTTGCTTTATCTTATAATTTGTCTTATTCTGAAAATGTTGTTTCTTATGTTAATAATATAAGTACTATAGAAGGCGGAACACATGTTGCTGGATTTAGAAGAGGATTGACAAGAACCTTAAAATCATATGCTGATAAGTCTGGACTTCTTGAAAAGGCAAAGGTTGATATTAGTGGAGATGATTTTAGAGAAGGATTAACGGCTATTATATCAATAAAAATAGCTGAACCTCAGTTTGAGGGTCAAACAAAAACAAAACTTGGTAATACTGAAGCAATGGGTGCTGTAGATGTTTGTATTGGTGAAATGCTAGGAAATTATTTAGAAGAAAATCCTAAACAGGCAAAACTAATAGTTTCAAAAGTAATTTTAGCTGCCCAGGCTAGACATGCAGCTAGAAAAGCAAGAGAAATGGTCCAAAGAAAAAATGTACTTACAGGTACTGGTCTACCTGGTAAATTGGCAGATTGTTCTGAAAAAGACCCTGCTTTATGTGAAGTTTATATTGTTGAGGGTGATTCTGCAGGAGGATCAGCTAAACAAGGAAGAGACAGAAAGTTTCAAGCAATTCTTCCTTTAAGAGGAAAAATTTTAAATGTCGAAAAAGCTCAAGAGCATAAAATTTATGATAATGAAGAAATAAAAAATATTATAAAAGCTCTTGGTGTTAGTTTTGGGACTGAAGAAGATGAAAAAGAATTAAACCTTGAAAAACTTAGGTATCACAAAGTCATAATTATGACTGATGCAGATATTGATGGAAGTCATATTAGGACACTAATATTAACTTTTTTCTTTAGATATATGAGGCTATTAATTGATAAAGGGTATTTATATATAGCTCTTCCTCCTTTGTATTTATTGAGCAAGGGAAAAACAAGTAAGTATGTATGGAGTGAAGATGAAAAAGATCGACAAATTAAGGAAATGTCTAAAGATGGTAAAGAAACATCTGTTCATATTCAAAGATATAAAGGTTTGGGTGAAATGAATCCTGAACAATTATGGTCTACAACTATGGATCCTGAAAGAAGATCATTAAATAAGGTAACCATTGATTCTGCTGTAGAAGCAGATAGAATATTTTCTCAACTTATGGGAGATGAAGTTGCTCCAAGAAGAGATTTTATTGAAAAAAATGCTAAGTATGCTAAAGTTGATGCATAAAAAATTCAGTATTTTTTTTATTCTATCTTTTTTATCAATTAACCTTATAGGAAGTTCTTATTGGCAACAAAAGGTTAAATATAAGATTAATATAAGTTTCGATGTAAATAATAATCAGTTTTCTGGAACAGAAGAAATAATCTATTATAATAATTCTCCAGATACATTAAATAAAATTTTTTTCCATTTATATTTTAATGCTTTTCAACCTAATAGTATGATGGATATAAGAAGTAGAAATATTATAGATCCTGATAGAAGAGTTATGGATCGAATATATAATTTAGATAAAGATGAAATTGGATACCATAGAATAAAATCTTTAAAACAAGATGAAAATAATCTTACCTATGTTATAGAAGGAACAATCCTAGAAGTAGAACTTTTTGAGCCCATAAGACCTAATGATTCAAGTATTTTTAGTTTAGAGTTTTATAGCCAAGTACCTAAACAAATAAGGAGAAGTGGAAGAAATAATAAGGAGGGTATAGAATACTCAATGGCTCAGTGGTTTCCAAAAATAGCTGAATATGATCGTCAGGGTTGGCATGCTCATCCCTATATAGCTAGAGAGTTTTATGCGCCTTGGGGAAATTTTGATGTTAGCATAAGCATTAATAAAAAATATGTTGTTGCAGCAACTGGAGTCTTAAAAAATTTAGAAGAGTATAAGAACTATAATACATGGAATTTTATAGCTAATAATGTTCATGATTTTGTTTGGGCTGCTGATCCTGACTATACACATGATAAAATCCAAGTTCCTAATGGTCCATTAGTAAGTTTTTATTATCAGAATAATTCTGAATCCATGAATGAAAATTGGAAAAAATTACAAAATAGTACAGTTGAGGCATTTCAATTTTTTAATAAAACTTTTGGTGAATATCCATATCCTGTATACTCAGTTATCCAGGCTGGTGATGGAGGTATGGAATATCCTATGGCGACATTAATTACTGGTGAAAGAAGTTTCCCAAGTTTATTGTCTGTGACGATTCATGAAGTTCTCCATTCCTGGTATCAAATGATATTGGGGACTAATGAAAGTTATTTTGCATGGATGGATGAAGGTTTTGCTTCTTTTGCTCAAAACAGAACACAGTTTATATTATTCAATGATATTTATAAATTAGATTCTGTTAACTCACTAAAAAATTCTTATCAGAGATATTTTAAATTTTTAGAAAAAGATATAGAAGAACCTCTTACAACTCATTCTGATCATTTTTCTACTAATGAAGCTTATGGAGTAGCTGCATATACAAAAGGCGCTATTTTTTTAAGTCAGTTGGGGTATATCATAGGTAATGAAAATTTATTTAGTGGATTAAGAACATATTTTAATAAGTGGAAATTTAAACATCCAGATAAATATGATTTCATTAGAATAATGGAAAAACAAAGTGAAATAGAATTAGATTGGTATATAGATTATTGGATAGGAACTACACATAAGATTGATTATGCAGTTTCAGTAAATGATGAAAAAAATAATTTAATACAAATTGACCTAAGTAGAGTAGGTAAAATTCCTATGCCTCTAGAAATTGTAGTTAAATATTCAGATGAAACTAAAGATATTTTTTACATACCCCTATCTATTATGAGAGGCATTAAAAGTTTTGACTCAAAAATTAATGTACATGTATTATCTGATTGGAACTGGGTAAATCCTAAATATAGTTTTAAGGTTGATACTAAAAAAAGAAAAATATATTCTATAGAAATTGATTCATCCATGAAGATGGCAGATGTGGATAGATCAAATAACTATTTGTTAATAGAAAAATAATAATTATTTATTTAAAAATTTATCTATAATTTCCTGAACTTCTTTTTTTGATATATTCTCTATAGAATTTTTATATTTTTCAAATACTTCTTTAGGTATTCCTACAAAAGGTTTTTTTCTTTTTTGTTGAAATAATTTTCCAATTTCTGTACCTCTTACCGCAAGTATATAAGGTGGTTTTCCATATTTACCTAATCTTATTTGAATTCCACCATCAAATTCTTTTAGTATTCCTTTAGACTTTTCAACAGGTGTGTTTATAATTTTTATGCATTCATCCTTATTTAAAGATTTAGGTTCTGGATATTCCTCTTTATTTATTTTATAATTTTTTTCACCAAATCTTAAATAATAACCATATCTACCATCTTTTATTTCTATCTCACCATCTTGATATGGAAAAGTAGGAAGTTGTTTTCTTTCTTTAGCAGAATTAATAATATTAATAGCTTCTTTTATAGATATATGAGGTATAAGTTTTTCATCAGGTATATTACAATATTTTGGATAACCATCCTGTAAATCATCTCTATCACCTATTTGTATTACAGGTCCAAATTTTGCTATTCTGGCAATCACATTTTTTCCTTTAATTTGTCCTAGATTTCTTTCAAGAGAATGCCTTTCTTTTGGAACATTATTTGAGAGAGATGAAAAGTTTGAGTAAAAATTTTTAATCATTTCATTCCATTTTTTCCCTTTAAAAGCTATTTGATCTAATTCTTTTTCAGTTTTTGCAGTAAAGGAATAATCCATAAAACTTGAATTGAAATTTATATTTAAAAATTCAGTTACGAACATTCCTATATTAGTTGGAAATATTTTGTTTTTTTCAAAACCTGTCTTTTCAGTCTTTATCTCTTTTGATATTGTTGAGGAAATAAGTTTTAACTCAGTACTTTGAATTTCTTTTCCATCTCTTTCTTCTTTTGTTACGTATTTTCTGTCTTTTATTTTTCTAATAGTCTCAGCATAGGTAGAAGGTCTCCCTATACCAGAATCTTCTAATTTTTTTATTAAACTAGCTTCAGTATATCTAGGGAGATGTTTTGAAAAAATTTCTTTAGATATAATATGTTTGAAATTGATAGAAGAATTTTCTTTAAGTTTTGGTAATTTTTTTTCATCTTCTGATGAAGATTCATTATAAAGTTTCAAAAACCCATCAAAAATTTGAACCTCTCCTTCTGCTTTAAAATTTAAGCTAGAATTGCTAATATAAATTTTAGCAATAGTTCTTTCAAAAATAGAGTCATTCATTTGAGATGCAAGAGTTCTTCTCCAAATAAGATTATATAATTTTTTTTCATTTTCATTTTTTCCAATTTTTTCGATATTAAAGTTGGTTGGACGAATTGCTTCATGTGCTTCTTGTGCGTTATTATTTTTAGTTTTATAAATTCTAGTCTTTGAATAATTTTGACCAAATTTTGATTTTATTACACTTTTTGAGTTTGTAATAGCTTCTTCAGATAAATTAACAGAATCTGTTCTCATGTATGTTATATGACCTGATTCATAAAGTTTTTGTGCTGTAGACATTGTCATAGAAGGAGAAAATCCAATTCTTCTACTAGCTTCTTGTTGTAATGTTGATGTTGTAAAAGGTGCTGATGGAGATCTTTTTGATGGTTTTATATTTATTTCATTTATTGTAAAATCTGATTTTGAACAATCTTTAAGAAAATTTTCTGCTTCTTTAATGGATTCAAATCTTTCTTTTAAGTCTGCATTAAATTCATTTTTTTCATTTGTAACAAAGACACCACTTGTTTTTAAAGATTTCTTAGGAACAAATGCATTTATTTCATTTTCTCTTTCAACAACAAATTTAACTGCAACGGATTGAACTCTACCAGCTGATAATTTAGGTTTAATTTTTTTCCATAGTATAGGAGATATTTCAAAACCCACAAGTCTATCAAGTATTCTTCTAGCTTGTTGTGCGTTAACAAGATCCATGTTTATTTTAGTAGGATTTTCTAGTGAATTTAAGATAGCTTTTTTAGTAATTTCTCTAAAAATTATTCTATCATAATCTTTTTCTTCAAGATTTAGTATTTCTTTTAAATGCCAAGCAATTGCTTCTCCTTCACGATCATTATCAGTTGCTAAATAGACTTTATCTGATTTTTTTGTAAGTTTTTTTAATTCTTCTATTACTTTTTTCTTATCTGGTGAAGGCACATATAATGGTAAAAATCCATTTTCTTTATCAATAGATTTATCATCTTTAGGTAAATCTCTAATGTGTCCGTAACAAGATGAAACAGTAAATTCTTTTCCTAAATATTTTTCAATTGTTTTAGCTTTTGCTGGGGACTCGACTATTACTAAATTATTACTCATTTTTTATTTTCATTTTTTTTAAGTTGCCAAAGATGAATAAAAAATTTATATAATTAAAATATCAAATTAATATTTAATTTTAATTGTTGTTTCTTCAATGCGTAGTATTGAAAAATTAATTTAATGAATATTTTAATATCACCAAATTCTTTTAAAGGTACGTTTTCTTCAGTAGAAGCATCTAATATTATAGCAGAAGGTTTAATATTAGCTAATCCTGATTTTAATATAACTAAATTACCAATTGCCGATGGAGGAGACGGAACATTAGATGTTTTTAAGTTTTATAATGAGTCCCAAGTAATAATGGAAAAAGTAAAAAATCCTTTAGGCAATGTTATTAATAGTGAATATCTATTAATAGATAATGGTAATACTGCAGTTATTGAATTTGCTTCTTCATCTGGATTGAAACTTGTTCATAAAAATGAAAAAAATGTTGAGTTATTAAATTCTTTTGGTACTGGAGAATTAATTTTATCTGCAATAAACAAAGGTGTTAAAAAAATAATTCTGACTTTAGGTGGATCAGCAACTATTGATGGTGGCGCAGGTATTTTGAAAGCTTTAGGTGTTAATTTTATTGATAATGATAACAATCAAATTTTAGATGGTAATTATATAATAAATCTTAAAAAGATAGATTTAAAAAACTTTATTTTAAATAAGTTTGATGTTGATTTTGTTTTACTTTCAGATGTTAATATTCCTCTTTTAGGAAAAAATGGTTGTGTAGAAATTTTTGGTAAACAAAAGGGTTTAGAAAGGGAAAAAAATAAAAATTTTGAAAATTATTTATATAATTTTGCACAATTAACGGATATTATTTTTAAGTCAGATGTAAAGAGAATTGTTGGGGGAGGTGCTGCGGGTGGTGCAGCAGCTTTTTTAAAAATATTTTTTAAGTCACAAATTTATTTGGGAACAAATTATATTTTAAATTTTATTAAATATTTTAATTTTTTAAAGAAAGATAGTGTTGTTATAACTGGGGAAGGTTTTTTAGATGAACAGTCAATTTATGGTAAAGCACCTGTATCTTTGAGTAATTATTTAAAAGATAAAAATATTTTTTTAATTGCTGCTTGTGGAAAAGTTGATTTTGATGTTATAGATAAATTATTAAAATATTTTGATTTAATTCTTCCTGCCTGTGAGTCAACAGATATTTCTTTTTGTACTAAAAATTCAAAAAAATTATTAAAAGAATTAAGTACTGAAATTGGAAATATATTAATGCTTAGATCATCTATTTTAAATAGTTAATTGTATAAGATTTGATATTTAAATTGTTTTTAAACTGATGAAAAAATTTATTCTATTTATTTTATTTTTATTTTACTCATTCTTTTTAAATGCACAATATATTAACTATTCTCAGTTTTATTCTTCACCTCATAGTTTAAATCCAGCACTTTCTGGCTCTGGAGAATTTGGTAGGATTGGAGTGATTTATAGAAATCAATGGCCTTTGATTGATAATGGTTATCAATTTTTTACTTCTTGGATAGATTATAATCTTTCTAAATCAAATTTTTCATTTGGAATAAATTTTTCAAATGAAAAAATAGGTGTTAATAGTTTATCTACTTCTCACATATCTCCTTCATTATCTTATGAAATAAATCTGGGTTATGATTGGGTGATAAGATCCGGAATTCAAATATCATATACTAATTCAAATTTTGATAGTCAAAATTTATTATTTTATGATCAGTTTCAACAAAATGGTTCAATTAATCCAACACTTGAAAATTTGTCTGCATTTGAAAAAGTTAATTATTTAAATTTAGCAGTTGGATTGATTGCTTATTCTAATAATGTTTGGTTAGGAGCATCTATATATAATCTACCTAAACCTAATATTTCTTATTCAGATAATATTGAAAATTTAGCTAGATTATATTCATTCCATGGTGGTTATAATTTAAAATTAAATAAAGTCAGTAAACATAATTTATCTCTAGTTCCAGCCTTTAATTTTAGAATTATTTCAAATATTAGTCAGTTGGATTTAGGTTCTTATTTAAATTTAAACCCTATATTATTTGGAATATTTTATAGAGGGATTCCTATTAGTTCAAATAATAGTATAGAGTCAATAATAGGAATATTAGGAGTTAAGAATCGTAATTTTAGTGTTTCTTATACATATGATTATTCTTTATCTGAATTAAAGGGATTAACAGGTGGTGCTCATGAAATTTCGCTTATATATCAATTTAATTTTTTAGGAAAGAAATTACCTCCAAAAAATGTTCGATTGCTTCAATGTCCAATACCTAATTTTTGATTATTTTTAATTTGTTATGCAAGCAACTACTATATTAAATATAATTTTAGTAATAATATCTTTAGATTATTTATTTAATCTTATTTTAGGTTTATTGAATTATAATTCATTTGATAAATCTATTCCAAAAAATTTGAAAGGAATTTATGATGAAAAGGAATATATAAATTCTCAGGAATATAATAAATCTAATTTTAGATTTGACTTATTCACTAGTACTATTAATTTTTTGGCTCTATTTTGTATTTTTAAATTCTGTTTATTAGGAGTATTAGATTCTTTGCTTAGAAATTATTCACCTGAAAATGAAATTAGTCTTTCATTACTTTTTTTTGCATCTATTTTCTTTATTAATGATATAATGTTAATTCCTTTTCAACTTTATAAAATTTTTGTTATTGAAGAAAAATTTGGTTTTAATAAAATGAATTTAAAAACGTTTATTGTTGATAAATTTAAGAGTTACATTTTGGTTCTTATTTTAGGTGGCATATTACTTTCTATTTTATTAATTCTTATAATGCTATATCCTTCTAATTTTTGGATATATTTTTGGATAGTAATATCTCTTTTTACTGTCTTTATTAACATGTTTTATACTAGTTTAATTGTTCCTCTTTTTAATAAATTAATTCCTTTAGAAAGTGGTGATCTGAGTGATAAAATTAATAGTTATGCAAAAAAAGTTAATTTTCCTTTAACTAATATTTTTGTAATAAATGGATCAAAAAGATCCTCTAAAGCAAATGCATATTTTTCTGGTTTGGGTAGAGCTAAAAAAATCGTATTATTTGACACTCTAATTAAAAATCATACTGATGATGAATTAGTTTCTGTTTTAGCACATGAAGTTGGTCATTATAAAAAAAATCATGTGTACTTTAATCTTATTATTTCAATTATCATTTCTGGTATAATGTTATTTATATTATCAAAATTTCTTTTTAATTCTCAGGTTAGTTATGCCCTTGGGGGATCAATTTCATTTAGACATTTTGAGATTTTTGCATTTTCAATAATTTATACTCCAATAAGTACTTTTTTAGGTATTTTAATGAACATTAAAAGTAGAAAGAATGAATTTGAAGCTGATAATTATGCTTGCAAAACATTTAATAAAGAATCATTAATTACTGCTCTTAAAAAATTATCTAAAGATAATTTGATTAATTTGACACCTCATCCTTTTTATGTTTTTATCAATTATTCTCATCCTCCACTTCATACAAGAATTGAAGCAATGAAAAATTCTTAATTATTAAAAATTTTTTCAAGATTGAATCCAACAAGTCTGTTATGATAATAGTATAACATTTTTATATTTTTTATTTTGATAATATTATTTTTTAGTTGTACAGGTTTTATAGGATGATATAAACCTAAATTTTTACAACCAATTTTAATTTGTTCATCTATAGGGTAACTAATTTCATCGGATAATTTAATTTTATTATTAGATGCAAGTTCTCGTATCATTTTAATGGCTTTATTATAAAATTTTTTAAAGTAAATCACTTCAATTTCTATCTCGTTATTAGGTAGTTTTAAGATATTATAAAGTTCAAGTTTTTTATATTTATTAAAAATAATTTCAAAACTTAGAAAAGCTATTAACATACTTGAAAAGATCTGTGTACCAGATTTATGTTCTTGAACAATTTTTTTAGAAAGAGTATTTAAAATTTCTGCTTTTTTTGAATAATCATTATTAAAAATTATTTTATTATTTTTACTAATAGATCCTTTTTTATTTACTGAGTTTCCAAAAATATCCATTGGTTTTCCAAAAGAAACTGATATCCTATTTGATTTAGAAAAAAATTTAATAAGAAAAGTGATAATTTTAACTGAGTTTGAATATCCGAGATTTTCTAAATTAAATTTATTTTGATTATTACTAGATATATATTGATTTATTAATGCTGGTGCTTCGAGAACAAATTGATAATTAAATGTTACGGGTACAATAAAAATTTTTTTATTTTTATTGTCTAATTCTTTTTGTGCATCTAGGGCGCTTCCTAATAATCCAAGTTTTAAATTTTCTTCAATAGACCCCGATCTTGATCTTGTTCCTCCAGGATAGAATAAATTATGACAGTTATTTATTATTGCTTGTTTTGTAAAAGTTTTTAATGTTTCTAAATACAGAAGATGTTTTTTTCTTCGGTCTACTTTATAAGCCCCTAAGCTATTTAAAAAATATGCAAATATATTCATGTTATATAATACAAGACCTGCACCATACATAAATGCTGGTAATCCTAAATGTGAAATAGTCCATCCTATTAAAGCAGAATCTAAGTGAGTAAAATGAGTTGGAACCATTACTATAGTTCCTATTTTAGATAATTTTCTAAGTTTTTTTTTCTCTCCTATAATCTCAATTTTACTATCGAGATCTAAATTTCCAAAAGGATTTCTAAGTCTAGCTGTATTTAATAACCTAGCAAAAAATGTTACAATTAATCTTCTTGTAAAACTATAATGTGTCCTTTTAAAATTTCCTGTTATTTCCTTTGTATATCTATCTATGATTTTAGAAAGCAACTTTTGTTCTAGAATAAAAATATTTTCATCATAACTTATATTTTCTATTTCTTTTTCAATATTATACCAAAAAATTTTATCATCGGCTGGATCTGCTTTCCATTGTACTCTAGATATTCTTAATTTTTCTCTATAAAGAGTGTTTTTGATTTCTTCAATTATAGACTTTTTTTTTAATTTTTTTTTTAATTTTTCTTGTGATATTAACGATACTTCATCCATAAACTTTTGTCTATTCAAAAAAAGTTTCACAATTGGCCAATATTTAGATTTTTTTACAATCTTTTTATATACCTTTTTTTCTTTTTGTTTTTTATTATTCACAATCTAAATGTAAATTATATTCTATAAAATTAATGTATGAATCTTAAACAAATTCAAAAACCTATAATTAATGAAATGGATGATTTTAAGTCTATGCTTAGATCTTCAATTTCAAGTGATAATATTCTTATAGATAAAGTTGTAAATTATATTTTAAAAAGAAAGGGAAAGCAAATTCGTCCTTTATTTGTTTTTTTATCTGCAGGTTTAAGTGGTACTATTTCAAATTCAACATATAGAGCAGCTATTTTAATTGAAATATTACATACAGCTACGCTAATTCATGATGATGTGGTTGATGAATCAAATTATCGAAGAGGATTTTTTTCTGTTAATGCTTTATGGAAAAGCAAATACTCAGTTTTATTAGGTGATTATTTATTATCTAAGGGGTTGGAATTATCTGTAAATAATAATGATTTTAAATTTTTGGGTATATTATCTGAAGCTGTAAAGAATATGAGTGAAGGTGAAATTACTCAGTTAAAAAAATCAAAAACATTGAATATTAATGAAAAAGATTATTTTAAAGTTATTAATCAAAAAACAGCTAGTTTATTTTCATCTTGTTGTGAAATGGGATCTTTATCATCTGGTACTAATAAAACCAATATTTTACTTATGAGAGAATTTGGTAGTTTGGTTGGACAAGCGTTTCAAATTAGAGATGACTTATTTGGTTATTTGAGTCATGACATTGGAAAACCATCTCTAAATGATTTTAAGCAAAGAAAAATGACTTTACCACTTATATATGCTCTTTCTGAATCTAATGCATTTGAAAAAAGAGAAATTTTAAAAAATGTTAAAAATTTTAAGTCTGTAGAAAAAATAATTTCATTTGTGAAAGAAAAAAATGGAATAGCATATAGTGAAAATAAAATGAATGCTATGATAATTAAATCGAAAAAAATTTTAAATTCTTTTCCAGATTCCGTTTATAAAGAGAGTATAAATAATCTTTTAGATTACACAATTAGTAGAGTTAAATAGTAATTTTTTAGTTAGTTATAAACATAAAAATTTTTTTAAATATAAAGTGGGATAAAGTGGGATAAAGTGGTGATAAATGTGAAAATGTTTATTACATTTACATTAAGTGGTTTATATTAATGCTCTGATATGGCTTTTTTTACAAGCGAACATGAGTGTAAATTAGATGCTAAGGGAAGACTGGTGTTACCTTCTAGGCTAAAATCAGTCTTACCTGAAGCTTCTAAAAAAAGTATAATTATCAGAAAAGGGTTTGAACCTAATCTAATAATATACCCTTTACACGAATTTCAAAATATTTATACTAGAATAAATTCATTAAATGAATTTAGTTCTGAACAAAGAAAATTAAAAAGAAATCTTTTTAGTAGTATTTCTCAGGTCGATTTAGATTCAAATGGAAGATTTCTTTTACCTAAAAGTATGATATCTCATACTGGTTTAGCAAAGGATGTTATTTTAGTTGGAATGGGAAATGTTATTGAACTTTGGAGTCCTTATAATTATAATAAATATTTGATTAATGATGCTAATGAATTTTCTAAACTAGCACAAAAATACCTTGATGAATAAATAATTATGAATTATCATGTTCCAGTACTACTTAATGAATCAATAAGTGGATTAAGTATTAAACCTACTGGAACATACATTGATTTGACTTTTGGTGGGGGTGGACACACAAAAAATATTTTAAAGTTATTAGAAAAAAAAGGAAAACTTTTTTCTTTTGATACTGATACTGATTCATTTAAAATAAATTCTATAAATGGAAATAATAATTTTGAATTTATTAATAGTAATTTCAAATATTTTGACCTTCATCTTAAGCAGAGAGGTATTAAAAAGGTTGATGGAATTTTTGCAGATTTAGGAGTTTCATCTCATCAGATAGATGTTTTATCTAGAGGGTTTTCTTATAAGGGTAAGGCAGAATTAGACATGAGAATGAATTCAAATAATAAGAAAAATGCACAAACTATATTAAATGATTATGATGAAAGTGATTTAGATAAAATATTTTTTAATTATGGAGATTTCAAAAATTCTAAATTGATAGCTAAAAATATAGTAGAATATAGAAAAAATAAGAAAATAAAGTACAATTTAGATTTAATTGAAATATTAAATAATTTATTTGATAAAAATGTAAATTATAAATTTCTCTCAAGGTTATTTCAGTCAATAAGAATTGAAGTAAATGATGAAATCAATGCTTTAAAAGAAATGCTTTTAAAAAGTAAAGACTTTTTAAAAATTAAAGGAAGACTTGTAATTATTAGCTATCATTCTATAGAAGATAGAATTGTAAAAAATTTTATAAATAAATCAAATTTTGATTCTACTTTTAAAACAGATTTTTATGGAAATAAACAGATTTTTTTTAAAAGCATTAATAAAAAACCTTTGGTACCTTCAGAAGAGGAAATAAAAATAAATCCTAGATCTAGAAGCGCAAAATTAAGAATAGGAGAATTGATATGAATAAACTACAGAAAATATTAAAATTTTTTTTTGATAAGATCAATATTAGTCTACCTAGTTCATTGATTAAGATAGATTATTATAAGGTTTTTTATGTATTGTTCTTTTTAATAATATATATAAGCAATCAGCATTCTGTTGAAAAAAAAGTTAGAGAAATAAATAAATTGGAGAAAGAGGTTGAAGAATTAAGTACGAACTATGTTACTTTAAAAAATAATTATATGTTTTCTAGAAAAGAGACTGAAGTATTAAAGAGAGTAGAAAAATTAAATCTTAATATTTCAAAAAAACCACCAGAAAAAATTTCTATAAAAGATGAATATTAAAAAGGAAATTTTATTTCGGGTTAGAATTGCTTTTATAATTATTGCAATAGTAAGTATTGCAATAATATATAGTATTATTGATCTTCAGTTTAATCAGGGAGAGTATTGGGAATCTAAATCAAAAGATATTAATTTATCGTATTTAAAAATAAAAGCAAGCAGAGGAAATATTTTATCTGATGATGGAAGTATTCTTGCTACTTCTTTACCTTTTTATAAGGTTGCTTTTGATCCATCAATTCCAAGTGAAGAATTATTTATTAATAAAGTTGATTCTTTAAGTTATTTATTATCAACATTTTTTAAGGATAAAAGTAAAAATTTATATAAAAATATTCTTGAAAATTCTAGAAAAAATGGCAACAGATACCTTTTGATAAATAGAAGAAAAGTTGATTATCAAGAAAAAAAAATTATTTCCCAATGGCCAATATTTAGAGATGGAAGATTAAAAGGTGGAATCATTTTTGAAAAGATAGATGAAAGATATAGACCTTTTTCAAAGTTAGGGTATAGAACTATTGGTTCTGTTGATGAAAATAATAGAGGAACAGTTGGTATAGAATATAGTTTTAATTCTTATTTAACTGGTGAAGATGGAGAAGCATTACATCAAAAAATTGCAGGAAATTATTGGAAACCAATATATGATGGAACTGAAAAATCTCCTAAAAATGGATATGATATTTTTACTACTATTAATGTGAATCTGCAAGATATTACAGAACATGTATTATTAAAAGGTTTAATAAAAAATGATGCAGATTATGGTTGTGTTATACTTATGGATGTTGAAACAGGTGATATTAAGTCAATTTCTAATTTAAGTAAAAATGAAAATGGAAATTATGTAGAAGTATACAATTATGCAATTCAAGGGATGCATGAGCCTGGTTCTACATTTAAGTTAGCAAGTCTACTCGCATATTTAGAGGATTCTAATTCTTCGATCTTTGATTCTATAGATACTGGAGAAGGAGAAATGAAATTTTATTCAGAAATTATGAAGGATCATAAACCTGGAGGTTATGGAAAAATAACAATTAAGGAAGTCTTTGAGAATAGTTCAAATATTGGAATTGCTAAGATGATTGATAATCAATTTAAAGATGAGCCTGAAAATTATTTAGAGTATTTAAATAATTTCGGCTTTAATAAAAATTTTGATTTTCAAATTTTTGGTTCGGCTATCCCTTCAATAAAAAGCGTTAATGATTCAGCGTGGAGTAATCTTTCTTTACCTTGGATTGCTCATGGGTATGAGATTATGTTAACTCCTTTACATACTTTGTCGTTTTATAATGCTGTTGCAAATGATGGAATTTATGTTAATCCTAGAATAGTTAAAGAGATTAGACGTGCTAATCAGGTAATTAAAAAAATAGATAATCTTGAAACATTTAAAATTTCAAGTTCTAATTCTATTAAAATAGCAACTAAATTATTAGAAGGTGTTGTTCAAAACGGAACTGCTAATAATATTAATAATAGTTATTATAAAATAGCAGGAAAAACTGGAACTACTAAAAAAGTTTTAAATGGAAAATATGTAAATAAATATTACACATCTTTTGTTGGTTTTTTTCCATCAGAAAATCCAAAATATAGTTGCATAGTTGTAATTGATAATCCAAAAAAATATAGAATATATGGTAGTGATGTTGCAGCTCCTGTTTTTAGGGAGATTGCAGATAAAATCTTTTTATCTGATAAAAATTATTTTAAAGAAATAAAGTCAGATGAATTATCAATTTCATTTCCAATGATTAGATCTGGATATAGAGAAGATTTAATTAATATATCTAATAATTTGGGCCTTTCAAATCATAGTGAATCTGAAAATGATTGGGTAAAAACAAAAGTTATTGATAATTCAATTTTTTGGGAAGGTATAAATTTAAATTCGAACTTAATTCCAAATGTGATAGGGATGACTTTAAAAGATGCAATTTATCTACTTGAATCAAGAGGGCTTGAAGTTAGTTTTTCAGGAAGGGGAAGAGTTAAAAAACAAACCATACCTCCTGGAAAATTATTAAAAAATTATAAAAAAATTAAAATCAATTTGGGATAATGAATTTAAAATCAATTTTAAAAAACATAAAAATAGAATTATCTCAAGGAAATTTAGATAGAACAATTTCTGGTATTTCAGAAAACTCACTTGAAATTAAAAAGAATAATCTTTTTTTTGCTGTTAAAGGAAATATTCTTGATGGTCACAAATTTATAGACGATGCAATATCTAAAGGATGTACTGTTGTAGTTTGTACGGATTTCCCTGTTGAATTAAATGATGAAATAACATACATTAAAGTTAAGAACATAAGAAAGTCGATATCAATCATATCACTAAATTTTTATAATAATCCATCAGATAAAATCAAAGTTATAACTGTAACTGGAACTAATGGTAAAACATCAGTTGTTTATTTTTTATATCAATTTTTTCGTAATATGAATTTAAAAGTTGGAATGTTATCAACTATAGAAAATAGAATAAATGATAAAATTTTAGATACAAACTTAACAACTCCAAGTGCAATCACTATTAATTCATTATTAAATAATATGATATTAAATAGTTGCGAATATTGTATCATGGAAGTAAGTTCTCATGCAATTGATCAAGATAGAATTTATGGATTAATGATTGATATTGCCATTTTAACTAATATCACTCATGATCATTTAGATTATCATAAATCATTTTTAAATTATCTTAATGTTAAAAAAAAATTGTTTGATGGTTTAAATAAAAAGGCATTTGCAGTTATAAATTCAGATGATAATAATTCTAATTATTTAGTTCAAAATTGTAATGCAAAAATATTTAGATATGGATTGAAGTTTATTTCTGATTTTAAAGGAAAAATAATTCAAAATGATATTTTAGGATTATCATTAGAATTAGATTCTAAATTAATTGATTTTAATATAATAGGTGAGTTTAATGCATATAATATTTTAGCTGTTTATTCCGTTTTGAAAATATTAAATTTTGAAAGTGAATCTATGTTTAAAACATTATCCAAAATAAACCCACCAGATGGAAGATTTGAAATCATTAAAGGAAATAAAAATATAATTGGAATTGTTGATTATGCTCATACTCCAGATGCATTATTGAATGTATTAAAAACAATAAAAAAAATTAAGAAAAATAGGAAAGTTATTACGGTAGTTGGTGCTGGGGGTGAAAGAGATAAAACCAAAAGACCTATTATGGGTAAGATAGCATCTGAATTAAGTGATTTTGTAGTTATAACATCAGATAATCCTAGATTTGAAAATGAAATGGATATAATTAGTGATATTGAAATGGGTATTATAAATGATAGGTACAAAATTTTAATTAATAGGGAAGACGCTATCCAATATGCTTGTGAATATTGTAAAAATGATGAAATAATATTACTTGCTGGGAAAGGTCATGAAAAATACCAAATTATAAATGATATATATCATGATTTTAATGATTTGAAAGTATTAAAAAATAAATTAATTAAAATATAGAATAATGTTATATGACTTTTTTCAATATATGGACCAGAATTTTAATTTAATAGGTGCTGGAGTATTTCAATACATATCTTTTAGAGCTGGTATGGCCGCAATATTTTCACTTATAATAAGTATTTTATTTGGTAAAAAAATTATTAATATTCTTAAACAATTTCAACTTTCAGAAAACGTAAGGGATTTAGACCTTAAAGGTCAAAATGAAAAAAAAGGAACTCCAACTATGGGTGGTGTTATAATTATTATTTCAATTTTAATACCAACTTTATTATTTGCTCGACTGGATAATATATACATTCTTTTGATGATTTTTGTAACTGCTTTTATGGGTATTATTGGTGGTATTGATGACTATTTAAAAATTTCAAAAAAAAATAAAGAAGGTTTAAAAGGGAAATTCAAGATAGTTGGCCAAATTATTGTAGGATTAGTAGTGACATATGTGATTGTTGAAAATGATTCAGTTGTTGTTAGAGAATTTTTAGAACCAATTAATCAAGAAACAATATCTAGAGGAATTCAACATAATGATACAAAAGATTTGATTACTACGATTCCTTTTTTGAAAGATAATGAATTTAGGTATGAGTGGTTGCTACCTTCTTTTTTAAAGAACTATTCCTGGATTATATATGCTTTGGTAATAATTTTTATTATTGTTTCTGTATCGAATGGAGCAAATATTACGGATGGTTTAGATGGTCTTACTGCTGGATTATCAGCGATTATAGGAATTACTTTATCAATATTTTGTTATTTATCAGGAAATATAATTTTTGCAGATTATTTAAATATTCTTTACATTCCTAATTCAGGAGAATTAGTGATTTATTCCTTTGCTTTTGTTGGTGCTTCTATAGGATTTATATGGTATAATTCCTATCCCGCTCAAGTATTCATGGGAGATACTGGAAGTTTATCAATAGGTGCAATTATTGCAGTTCTTGCTATAATTATAAAAAAAGAGTTACTTCTCCCCATTTTATGTGGTGTATTTTTAATTGAAAATTTGTCTGTTGTTATTCAAGTATTTTATTTTAAAATGACAAAAAATAAATCTGGTGAAGGAAAGAGAATTTTTCTTATGGCTCCACTTCATCATCATTATCAAAAAAAAGGAATTCATGAGACTAAAATAGTCGCAAGGTTTTGGATGATTGGAATACTACTAGCAATTTTAACATTGGCAACTTTAAAACTTAGATAACATATGTTTACTTGGATTAGGTATAATATCAAAGGAGATAGATGGATATGGTTAATTGCAATTGTTTTATCAATTATTGGATTGTTATCAGTTTATAGTGCAACAAGTTTACTTGCGTTTCAGAATAAAGGAGGAAATACTGAATTTTATTTATTAAAGCATTTCATGCTTATATCTTTCAGTTTTATTGCAATGTGGTTTGCTCATAAAATTGACTATAAGTATTATTCTAAAATTTCATTAATGGGTTTATACATCTCATTACCTCTTTTGTTCTTTACATATAAATTTGGTGTGAATATTAATGAGGCTTCAAGATGGATTAGTATACCTATTATAAATATGGCTTTTCAGCCATCAGATTTAGCTAAGCTTTCTTTGATTATTTATTTATCAAGTTTTTTAGCTAAGAAACAACATGATTTAGAAAATATAAAAACTTTATTTATGCCGTTCATTTGGATAGGATTGATTTGTTTATTTATTGCACTTACAAATTTATCTACAGCTCTTATATTAGGAGCAACTTCAATATTGCTTATGTTTATTTCAAGAGTAAAAATTAAACATCTATCACTGTTGATTTTATTTATTTTATTCAGTGGAGGAATAGCCCTTTTAACAGGTCAAAGAGGATATACTGCAGTAAGTAGAGTTGAAAACTTTATAAATAAAAAAAACATTTCATATCAGCTTGAGCACTCATATATAGCTGTTTCAACTGGTGGATTTTTTGGGAAAGGACCCGGTAATAGTAATCAAAAAAATTTTTTACCACAGTCTTCTTCAGATTTTATTTATGCAATAATTATAGAAGAGTATGGGTTTATTGTTGGGGTATCAATTCTTATTCTGTATTTAATTTTACTTTACAGAGGATTAAGAATATTTTTAAAATCTGAAAGACCTTTTGGAGGTTTATTAAGTGCAGGATTAAGTTTTTATATTGTTATACAGGCAATTACAAATATGTCTGTTGTTGTTGGATTACTTCCAGTTACCGGTATCACTTTACCTTTAATAAGTATGGGAGGAACATCTCAATTATTTACAGGTATCACTTTAGGGATTATTTTAAGTATAAGTAGACATAATTCTATGGAAGAAGAAAATAATTATTCATATGGGTATTAATAAAAAAATAAAAGTCATTTTATGTGGAGGAGGAACGGGTGGTCATATTTTTCCAATGTTATCTATAGCTGATGAAATAAAAAAACAAAATAATAAATCTGAAATTTTGTTTGTAGGTTCAAAAGATAGAATGGAGATGAAAATAGTTCCTAAATATAATTACCCTATTAAGGGTCTTTGGATTTCGGGAATTAAAAGATCATCGTTTTTATTGAATGTGATTTTTATAGGTATTCCATTTATATTAAAAAACATATCTCTTCCTTTTAAAATTCTTCACTCGTTAATTAAATCTTTATTTATTTTAATTCAATATGGACCTGATATAGTTATTGGGTTTGGAGGATATTCATCTGGACCATTTTTATTAGTAGCATCTTTATTAGGTTATAAAACTGCTATACAAGAACAAAATTCATTTCCTGGATACACAAATAGAATATTGAGTAAGAAAGTAAATGTAATTTTTGTAGCATTTGAAAATTTAGAGAAATATTTTAAAAACAATCAAGTTTTTAACTTAGGTAATCCAATTAGAAATTCAATTCAATTAAATAATAAATCAGGCTATAATCATTTTGGTTTAGAAAGAAATAAGAAAACTATTTTAGTTGTTGGAGGAAGTTTAGGAGCTAAAAGTATAAATGAAAGTATTTTAACAAATTTATTTTTAATTAGAGAATCATCATTTCAATTAATTTGGCAAACTGGTTCAACTTATTATAATGTTATACAATCAAAAAAATTAGAATCCAATACTATTAAAATTTTACCTTTTATTGATAGAATGGATTTAGCTTATTCTGTAGCAGATGTTATTATTTCTAGAGCTGGTGCTATTGCTATTTCTGAATTGTGTGTAGTGGGAAAACCTCTTATTTTAGTACCTTCTCCAAATGTTGTTGATGATCATCAAACAAAAAATGCTCAAGATGTATTAACAAAAAATGCATGCTTGGTTGTAAATGATTATAAAGCAAAAGATATTTTGTTGAAAGAAGTAATAAATTTATTAAATGATAATAATAAACTTATGCTAATATCATCCAATTTAAAGGAATTAGCTAAACCAAATGCATCTAAGAATATTGTGAATGAATTATATAACTTATTATGATTAAAATTTTAAAAAATTTTATTTATATACTTACAACTCTTTTTATAGTTGTTATAGTTATTTTTCTTTTTAAGAATACTTCAAGTCCTATAAAAGAAATCGTTGTTAATTCAGAAAATAAATTTTTAGATAGATATCAAATTGAAAGTTTAATAACTGAAAAAATGGATAAGGATTCAATAATTAAAAATGTAAATATTATTGAAAAAAATATACTAGCAAATCCTTTTGTTAAGGAAATAAAACTTTATCAAGATTTAAGTAATAAATTAATTGTTGATTTGGTTCAATATCAACCTATAGCAAGATTAGTTTCTGAAAATAAGAAAGATTTCTATATTGATTTACATGGAAATATTTTTCCTACATCAACTAAATTTTCAGAAAGGGTTTTATTAATTCATACAGCTGATAATATAAATTTTGATCTTATAAATATAAATAGTACTGATTATGGTAAAAAGATATTTACTATGATAAATTATATTATTAATGATACTTTTTTAAGTAAAATAATTTCTGAAATAGATATAAATTATAATAAAAATATTATTATTTATCCTCAAGTATCAAAACAAAAAATTATTTTTGGATATCCTGAACAAATAGATGTTAAGTTTGATAAATTGATGTTATTTTATAAAAAAATTTTACCCGCAAAAGGTTGGAATACTTATAAAACTGTTAATTTAAAATTTAAAAATCAGATAATTTGTGATAAAAAGTCATAGTAATGAATATGAAACTAAATAAAAATAAATATTTTGTTGGCTTAGACATTGGTACCTCTAAAATTTGTGCTTTAATTGCTGAAAATATTAATAATGAAAAATTAAAAATTATTGGATTTGGTGAAACAGAATCGGAAGGTGTAGCTGAAGGGATGATACAAAATTTAATTAAGGCTACTACAAAAATTAAAGAAGCAATTTCTATTGCTTCTGAATCAGCTTCTCTTCCTATCGAATATATTAATGTTGGTATTGCTGGTAAACATATTAAGAGTTTTAGCACTCACCACTCAATTAATATACAGAGTAATAAAAATGAGCCAGTTGAAATTTTAAGAAATCATGTTAATGAATTACAAAAAAGATCTAAAATGGCAGTTATTCCTACTAATCATAAAATAATTCATAGTATGCATCAAAAATTTACAATTGATGAAGATCATGAATCGGTAGAACCTGTTGGTGAAGTTGGAAAAAAATTAGAAGCAGATTTCCATATTATTAGTGCAAATAAAGTTGACATTGGAATAATGGAAAAATGTATTTTAAGAGCTAATGTAAAATGCAAGAATTTAATTTTGGAACCTATAGCATCAAGTTTAGCACTATTAAATGATATGGATAAAGAAGATGGAATTTGTCTGGTAGATATTGGAGGTGGAACTACCGATATTTCTATATTTCATGATAGCATTATTAGACATACTGCAGTTATTCCACTTGGTGGTGACATTGTTACACAAGATATTAAAGAAGGTTTGGGATTACCAAGACATCATGCTGAAGCTTTAAAAATAAAATTTGGTAAAGCTTTGTATGTTAATAGACCACTAAAAGAATATGTAAAAATAAAAGGACAGGGACAAAGAGAAGATAAAAAAATATTATTAGATAATTTATATAAAATTATTGAGGCAAGGATGGAAGAAATATTTGAAAAAGTACACCAAGAAATTTTAAATAGTGGAATGAGTGAAAAATTATCAGCTGGTATTGTAATAACTGGAGGAGGATCACAATTGATGAATTTAAAGCAACAAGTTAAATATATTACAGGCTTAGATGTGAGGAAAGGTTATCCGAGTTCTTTTTTAGCAAAATCTGATCTGGTAAATTTAGAATATCCTAAATACTCAACTGCTGTTGGATTATTATTATGGGATTTTGCAAATAATTTAAATCCTATTAAGGAAAAAGATAACTATAAGTCTCTTAATTTACCTAAAGCTAGTCAATTTGGAAAAATGGTTACTGAAAAAATAAAGGGGTTATTAAAAGATGATGATTTGACAGAATTTAAAAATGATAATATTTAATTATATCGTCAGTTTTATTATATAGAAGAAATTGTTTGGAATTGTATGTTTATATTTAGATATAGTAGAGTTAATAAATTAGGTAAAAAGTTTTTATATAAGTTTGATTTAGAAATTGAACAAATTAAGGTTTTGAATTAGGTAAATAAAGTAAGTGTTTATGTTAAAAAAGTGTTTAAAAAATAGGTATTTCATTTTCGGTTTAATTATTATTGTTGGGTATATTTTAATTGTAGTTACTGCAAATAGTTCTATATAAAAGATAAGATATTATGGCTTTTGAATTTGAAATACCTTCACATCATAGATCAATAATTAAAGTTATTGGTGTAGGAGGGGGAGGAAGCAATGCTGTAAATTATATGCACTCAATTGGAATTATAAATGTTGAATTTATAGTATGTAATACAGATATTCAAGCATTACATTCAAGTACAGTTAAAAATCAGTTACAAATTGGCATAGAATTAACTAAAGGTTTAGGTGCTGGATCAGATCCTTCTAAAGGTAGAGATGCTGCTCAAGAAAGCAGTCATCAAATAAGAGAATTATTAAGAAGTGATGATACAAAAATGTTGTTTATTACTGCTGGAATGGGAGGGGGTACAGGTACAGGTGCTGCTCCAATTATAGCTAAAATTGCTAAAGAACTTGATATTCTTACTGTAGGTATTGTTACTGTCCCATTTAATTTTGAAGGGAAAGCAAAAATGCAAAAAGCTTTAGATGGAATTGATCAACTTAAGAAAAATTGTGATAGTGTTATTACAATATTGAATGAAAAATTGATTGAAATTTATGGTAATTTAAGTCAAAGTAAAGCATTTGAAAAAGCTGATAATATTATAGCTACTGGAGCTAAATGTATTGCAGAAATAGTTACAGTTCCAGGTAAGATTAATGTTGATTTTGAAGATGTTAAAACTGTTATGAAAAATGCTGGAACATCTGTAATGGGTTCTGCAGAATCCTCAGGGGAGAATCGAGCAAAAGATGCAGTTGAAAAAGCTATTAATTCTCCGTTATTAAATGATAGAAGCATAGATGGAGCTAGAAAAATATTATTAAATATTGTTTCTGGTGGCGGTGAAAATGAATTATCAACAATTGAATTAGAAATTATATCTAAATTTATTCATGATTCAGCAAGCTCAAATGTAGATTTTATTTTTGGAACTTCATATGATGGGAGTTTAGAGGATAAAATTAAAGTTACAGTTATTGCTACTGGTTTTTCTACTAATGAAACCGAAGAATTATCAGATAATATTTTAGAAAATAAAATTGATGGTTTAATGCCTGAATCTCAAATTAGTTTATTTGATAGTGATACCGAAAATAATGAAATTGAATTTCTTTCTTCTTCTAATCAAGAAGAAGAGGTTGTTCATGATATAAATGATGATTATGAAGAAGATGAAGATATATTGGAATCAGAATATTCAGAAAGTAATATAAATGATAGATCTGAAAATGTTATTATTGAGGAGTTAGATTCTGTAGATGATCCTAATGATAAATTTGATATTTCAAATAAGAAAAATGAATATTTATTGAAAAGAGAAGATAGAGTTGATGATTATAAAAATCAGATATATGATAAAGATTTTTATGAGGAAAAGTTAGCGATTCCAGCTTTTAAAAGAAAAAACATAAATCTTAGTACAGATGATGATATAATTAATAATAATACTAAAACTATTAATTTTAATGAAGAAGATTGATTTTATATTTAAATTTGATGTTCTAATAACAAAAATATACTTAAAATGAACTTTATAGTTTCTTCGTCATATCTTCTAAAAAATTTAAATGCAATAAATGGTGTTATTACTTCTAATCCAGTTGTTCCTATTTTAGATAATGTTCTTTTTGAAATAGAAAATGGTAATTTATTAATAACTGCATCTGATTTACAAACATCTGTCATGGTGGAAATTCAAGTAGAATCAAAGGGAGATGGTAGCGCAGCAATTCCTGCAAAAATTTTGATTGATACCTTAAAAAATCTTCCAGAACAACCTGTTACTTTTTCTATAGATGATGAAAATTATAATATAGAAATAAATTCAGATAATGGAAGATATAAATTAGCTGGAGAAAATGCTACAGATTTTCCTAAGATTCCACAGGTTACAGATGGTTATTCTATTGATTTAAGTTCGGAACTTTTATCAAATGCAATATCTAATACTATATTTTCTACAAGTACTGATGAGTTAAGACCTGCAATGACTGGTATCTTTTTAAAACTATCTACTTCTTCTTGTACTTTTGTATCTACGGATGGTCATCGGCTAGTTAAATACGTAAGAAGTGATATTAGTGGTGATGAGGTTGATCATGAAATGATACTTCCAAGAAAATCTTTGAATTTATTAAAATCAACGTTACCATTGGATAAATCTTCTGATGTTAAATTAGAATTTAATGCTTCTAATGCATTTTTTTCTTTTGATAATGTAAAGATCGTTTGCAGATTGATTGATGAGAGATATCCTGATTATGAAAATGTAATACCATTAGACAATTCTAATAATATTGTTATAGATAAATTAGAAGTTCTAAGTTCTTTAAAAAGAATATCTATTTATGCTAATAAAACCACTAATCAGGTTAGATTTAAAATTTCTGGTGGTGAGATATTAATTTCTGCTGAAGACTTGGATTTTTCTAATGAAGCAAATGAAAGAATTTCTTGTGAGCATGATGGAGCAGATATAGAAATTGGTTTTAATGCAAAATTTTTAATAGAGATTTTATCTAATTTGAATTCTACTAGGGTAACTTTTAAATTATCTGAACCAAATAAAGCTGGATTGATTTTTCCAGATGAAATGGATGAAAATGAAGATATTACTATGCTTGTTATGCCAGTTATGTTAAATGATTATGATTAATTTTTTTTTATTTTTTTTAGTTTTATCTTTTTTTAATATGGATGAAACAAATCTATTGAAAGATACATCTTGGTTTTTGAATAATAAAAGTATTAATGAAGTTAGAATCTATTATGATAATTTCTTTTCTTCCTCTAAATATGATAAGGATAATAAGAAATTTATAAGTACTTATGGTGGGACCTATGTATTAAGTAAAGAAGGGTACTATGAAGTTATTGAGTTTAACTCAAGTGACTCATCTTTAGTTGGAGATACAATTTATATTTCAAATATAAATCTTAATGTAAATAAAGATTATGGTTCAATGTATTTGGATGGGATTGTATATGAGAAATTTAAAAATTATAATTCGACTTTAAGTGGATCATGGCTGATGAGTGGTATAGAAAGAGGTGGTGAGATAAGAATGAGAGATGTGAATAGATCTAGAAAAACTATGAAAATGCTTGCTGGTGGTAGGTTTCAATGGATAGCTTATGATATAGATAAAAAAGGATTTTATGGAACTGGTGGAGGTATATTCACATCTGAAAATGGAAAATACATAGAAAATATAGAATTTTTTTCTAGGGATAATTCAAAAGTTGGTATTTCTTTAGAGTTTAATTTTGAAGTGAAAGAAGGTGATTGGCATCATAAAGGCTTTAGTTCTAAGGGTGATCCAAAATATGAAATTTGGACACAAAGAAAGCAATAATTTTATTAGCGCATGTGGCGGAATTGGTAGACGCGCTAGGTTGAGGGCCTAGTGACTAAATATTGTCGTGGAAGTTCGAGTCTTCTCATGCGCACATTAATCAAATAAAGATGACAATTTCATTGCAATAGTCATTTCACCTTTTATTTTCATCTTACCAGTCATAAAAGCAGACATAGAGCTCATTTTTTTATTTAATATTTCAGAAAAATTTTCATTATTTATTTCTATAACACAATCAGCATCATTATTTTCATTACTAATTGTTGGAGGTGATGTTGTGTCATCAATTAAAACACATCCATCACTAAATTCAAATTTAATTTTTGCATCTATTTTTCCAGCATTTAGAGTTGCTAACTCATTCATTTTTTTTGTTATTTCATTCAGTTTCATTATTTATAATTTTAATTTCAAACATACTAGGCCACCATTTACCAGTGACATAAATTTTATTCTTATTAGTTGCAATCCCATTTAAAACATCAATTTTACCATTATAATTTTCTTTATTAAAAATATTATTCAAATTAATAAAATTTTCTACTTTTCCACTACTATAGTTTATAATTAGAATAATATCTTTTCCGTATACATTAGCATATATTTTGTCATTTATAAATTCAAGTTCATTAATGTTTATAACCTTCCCATTATTATCATATACTTGAATTTGATTTTCAATTTTATAAGTATTAGGGTTGATAAAATATAAATTTTCAGTACCATCACTCATTACAATTTTATCATTAACAGTAGTTACTCCCCATCCTTCTGTTTTATAATCAAATTCATCAATTTTATCAAATGTATTTTTGTCATATACAAATCCTTTTTTTGATTTCCATGTTAAAAGAAAAATTTTATCATCATAGATTGTTATTCCTTCTCCAAAGTATTTATCGTCTAATTTTAATAAATCAATTATTTTTCCTGATTTTAAGTTTATTTTTTTTATTGTTGATTTGCCATATTGACCTGTACTCTCGTATAATATTTCATTATCAATAAAAAGTCCTTGGGTATATGAATCTTTATTGTGTGGAAAAATGTTTGTTATTTCAAAGAAGAGTTCTTTGGTTGATTCTTTTGGATATAGGTAAATGGTTTTTAAATGGTTTTCAATTTTTCCATCTGATAACCATGTTTTTATTTTAAAATTATTTTTACCAAATTTTACAATAGAATTTGTTGGTAAATTAGTTTGATTGGTGAATGTAATAGAATTATCATCATGGTAAAGTATTGAGCTATCAATTTTTACTTCATTGTTGTTAATACCTAATAAAAAATTTATGGTATCTTTTTTATAAAATATTTCATTAGATAATGGTGATTTAATTTTTATACTTGATTTTATTCTGGGGCTTTTTTTTTCTTTTTCATTAGTATTTTTACAATCTATTAGAAGGAAAAAAAATACATATAATGGTAATAATTTAGATGTCATATATATTAAATTGCTTGTTAATATAATATTTGAATTTTGACTAATAATCATTGTAAAACTATTCTATATATGAATAATAAAGAAAATTTAAAGAATTATCTTCTGTTATTAGAAAGTAAAAGAGAAACTATTTTTAATTACTTAAATAAATATTCGGATGCTGAACTGAATAATGAATATATACTTAATAAGTGGAATATTAATCAAAATTTATATCATTTGTGGTTAGCTGAAGTCAGTACAGAAAAATATATAAAAAAGAAAACTTCTTATCCTGAATTTTTAAAAAATGTGACTTTTTTTACAAGATTTAATCATTTTTTTACTAAAAATTTACAGCGATTAGATATTTTAAAATTTAAAGCACCTGAAATTATATCTAAATTTCCTGATGAAATAAATATTAATGAATTGAATAATAATTGGATAAAATCAAGAGAATCTTTTTTATCTCTTATTGATGATTTAGATGATGGTATAATTGAAAAAGGTATATTTAATCATCTTGTAATTGGAAGAATAAATCTTAGAATGACATTAGATTTTTTTGATTTTCATTTTAATCATCATGTGAAAAAGATAAATAAGATTTCCATTCTTATATAATTTTTGAGATTTTATAACCAGCTTTTGTAAGATTGAATCCTATTCCAATTTTTTCTTTATTATAATTGATAATATTGATTTTTCTTAATAAACCTTTATTGATTAATGTTTTATATGTTCTGCTAACTGAAGCTTTTGTTTTTTTGAATATTTTTGATTCGCCTCTAATAACACCTCTTATATGATTTCCATCTACTCGAATATATTTTCTTTTTTTTATTTCAAATTGTTTTCTGTTTTCACTAATATTTTCAAAAATAGAATCTTTGATCTCTATAAAATTATCTTTTGGTTTTATTTTGTAGAATTTAATTATTGGTTCAAAGAAATAGATATGAGCATGCGTATTTGAGTTAATTTCAATAATTCCAAAATTTGTAACAGAGTATTTTATTTGATTCATTTCAATTTCTTTTTTGATTTTCAGAAATTCATTGATAGAAGAGGTTAGTAGTTTCTTTTTTAGAGTATCAGTTTTATTCTTAGATTTAATTACTGATGATTCTTGAGCATCAGAGTATAATGTTAATGATTCACTATTTATATTACTAAGTGCTTTTTTTAAGATAAATTTTTGAAGACTTGAAAGGTACAATTATATATTTATTGTTATCGTATAAATATATTTCTTTAATTTTTAATTTCCAAAAATAACATCTTCTCCTTTAAAGTCTGATGAATTAAAATTTCATTTTCATGAATTTTTTCTTTTATTTTGATTTATTCTGAGATGATTTTAGTTGTAATAACTTTGTACTAGTTAAAAAATAAAATTATTAAAAGAATAATTGAAAAAGTACCTATTCCTTGTATAATACTCATCAAAGAAAAATATTTTATTCCTTCATTCATATTTAATTTTGATTTTTGGGTTACTATCCAAAAATAAGAATCATTTATATGAGAAATCATCATTGATCCTGCTCCTAATGATAATACCATCATACCTATTTCAAATGATGAATAATTATAAGAACTAATTAGAGGGAAAATAATGGAACTACCAATTATCATTGCGGAGGTACTTGATCCTTGGCTAGTTTTTAAAATTACACTTATGATGAAGCAAGTAACTACAATATAAATTAGGGATATATTATTGTTAACAAATACATTAGATAGTAAAGATGATAATTCAGAGTTCTTAATTACATTTCCAAATGCTGCACCCATAGAAGTCAGTATTATAATTGGCCATGAATCTTTAAAAGCATCATAAATTATAATTGGTTTTTTATTTTTAGTATTTGGTAAAAAAAATGATAGTATAATTCCAATAAATAATGCATTAATAGGATTTCCTATTAGTTTTAATAATAAAATTATATTTCTTGATATTTCGTCATTTATAAAATTTGTTAAGGTATTTAGACTTATTAGAAATAAAGGAATAATTATAACTAAAATGGGTATTATATAGTCTGAAGTTAGTTTTAAATTTTGAGATTTAATTTTGAGATTTAATTTTCCAAAAATTTTTCTAGCATAAATAAAAGAAATTAATGAGGCTGGTATTGAAACAACTATACTTAAAAGCATTATATCTCCAATCATACTTATTCCATTAAGATTATTTATAGCTGCTAATGGCCCAGGAGTTGGAGGTACTAATGTATGTGAAGCATAAAGTCCACCAGATAAGGATAAATTTAAACTTGTTAATGAGTAATTAGTAGTTGAGGCAATTGATTTGGAAATACCATTTAAAATTAAAAAACCTGAATCACAGAATACAACTGTGCCTAAGAAAAGTCCTAATAAATTAATGGATATTAATGTTTTATCTTGGAAGTTATATAAAATTAAATCACCAAATTTTTTAATGGAGTTGCTTTTTTTTAGAAATTGTCCAATTATAGTACTAAAAATAATTATCAATCCTATTGATTTAATGGCATTTGAGAATCCTAGAAAGACATATTCTAATATATCATTTAAATTCATTTTAAGTAAAAGCCCCAGAAAAAAACTTCCAATAAAGAGACTTATTGTTGGGTGAATTTTTAGTTTAGATGTAAGAAGTAAAATGAGGAAAATTGATAATAAAAGATAACCTAATATTATCATTGATTATTATTTAGAGATAGCAGATACATAACTGCCATTCTTATAGCTACACCATTTTCAACCTGATTAAGAATTATTGAATTTTTTGAGTCTGCTACATCACTACTAATTTCTATACCTCTATTTATTGGTCCAGGATGCATTATGATTATATCTTTATTTATTTTATCAAGTAATTTTTTATTAATTCCAAAATACAAGCTGTATTCTCTTAAAGATGGAAAATATTTAATTTCTTGTCTTTCTAATTGAATTCTCAATACATTGGCAACATCACACCATTTTAGAGCTTTTTTAATATCATTTTCAATCATAACACCAAATTCACTTATAAATTTTGGCATTAATGTTTTTGGTCCACATAACATAACTTCTGCACCAAGTTTTTGTAGAGAATAAATGTTTGATATTGCAACTCTTGAATGTAAAATGTCTCCAATAATTGCAATTTTTTTACCTTTTAAGCTTCCTAATTTTTCTTTAATTGAAAATGAATCAAGTAGTGCTTGAGTAGGGTGTTCATGTGCTCCATCTCCTGCATTAATTATACTAGCATTGATTTTATTAGATATAAAATGAGGAGCACCGGCACTTGGATGACGCATTACAATCATATCAACTTTCATAACTAGAATGTTATTTATTGTATCTAATAAACTTTCACCTTTTATTACTGAACTAAGTGGTGAAGAAAAATTTATTATATCAGCTGAAAGTCTTTTTTCTGCTAGTTCAAAAGATAATTTTGTTCTAGTGCTATTTTCAAAAAAGATATTTGCAATTGTTATATGTCTTAATGATGGAACTTTTTTAATGGGTCTTGATAGAACTTCTTTAAACATTTTAGCAGTATCAAAAATTAATTCTATTTCTTCAATAGATAAATCTTTTATACCTAGTAAATGTTTAGATTTTAGTTTATTCATTATTGGTTATCCATATATTATCTTTTTCAAAACCTTGTTCGGTAAGGTTAACTATAATTTTTTGAGATGTTAAAGTATTAATTCTTCTCCCATAATAAGTTGGTTCAACTGGAATATGTCTACTAAATTTTCTGTCTATTAATACTAATAATTCAATTTTATTAGGTCTTCCAAAGTTCATAATTCCTTCCATTGCAGATCTTACAGTTCTACCTGTAAATAAAACATCATCTATTATTATTACATTTTTATTATCAACTAGATAAGGCATAAAAGTTTCTTTGGCTTTAGGTACTTCTTTTGTTCTAAAATCATCTCTATAAAATGTAGTATCTAAATATCCTGATGGAACTTCTATTGAAAGAACTTTATTAATTGTTTTGATAATTCTATTTTGTAAAAATATACCCCTTGGCTGTAGGCCAATTAATAAAGAATCTTTAAAATTCGAGTGATTTTCTATTAGTTGATGACAAAGACGATTAATTGTTATATCTAATCTTTTTTTATCAAATAACTTAGATTTAAGCATCATTTTATCTGCAAATATACTTTCATTTTAAGAAAATGTTTCAAACTATTTTATTATTTCAAAATTTGATATAAAAAATACTCTTCTATTTACTTTTACTTTGTTATTTAATGTGTTTTTAATTTTTTGAATTCCATATGTATAATAATTATTCTTATACCATAAACTTGTTCCTTCAGGATTATTTTCAGTTTCTTTAATAATATCATTTTTGTATTTTAAAATTAGAGGTATGCTTTTAAAAGAAAATTTATTATTTATTTTGTTAGCTAATCCATAGTTAAAATATCCTTTGCTCACATAAAATGAAAATATTTTTTCTTTATGTATTAAATTATTAAAGTAGACAACTTTATCAAAAGTATTAAGATGGTTAATTTTATATGTGGTATTCCAATTTATATTTCCATTTAAATTGAAACTAGTTAAAAGCATTTTTGTATGATCATATCCTTTAAAATTTGGATTTATCATTTTATCATAAGTTCCTGAATAAGTATTGTAGAATGGAATATAAGAATATTTTCCATTACTGTTATAATTTAATATTAGTGATTCGGCACTAAAAATAAAGTTTTCATTAAATTTAAAAAAAGAATTAAATACAAAATTATGATTTAGTCTGATTTTATCAAATCGGTTATTTTTTATTTTTTTTAAAATATTTTTTCTTTGTTTATTATTATTAGTATAAAAATTAGGTAGTTCATAAAAGTTATAAATTTTAATAAATTCCATTGTTTGATTTATGTGACTTGAAATATAAATTCCTTGAGGAGAGCTAGAATTTATTAATCCATAAAAACCAATTCCAATAATTTTATTATCTATTTCATAGAATTTGCCATTAATTATTGATTTATTATTAATTGAAATATTTAATTTTTCAATTTCATTACCATTTATATCATATTTTCTTTTAGATATGGAGTTAGATTTATCTAATTTTTTTGTCAATACATTAATTTCAAATTTAGCAGAATTGATTTTATTGATTGATGTAATCTTTTCATTAATACTTAATGAAGCATGTAAGTTTTTATATCTTTTATTTATTGTATTATAAATACTCAATAAATATTCTCCCTTTTTTGTAGTACTTGAAAAAATAAATAAATCATCTAATATTATAAAATCTAAAATTGTTGAACTTATTGGTAATTTTATCTTGTATTTAGCTATTTTAGTTGAATCTGATCTTATTTTTATAAGCAAATATTCTTTTTCATTAGAATACTCTTTTTTATATAAAATATTAAAATTTTTATTTTCAGATTGTTTTACATATAGTGTAAAAGATCTATCCATTAGAATTTTTTCATTATATATTTCATTTAATTTTTTATTATATATTATAAAATCCCATCTAATATTTTTTCCCGTTTCATAGTCTTTTATTAATAGTAATTCATTCAAATTAGATTCTACCCAATAGTTTCTATTTAGAAATTCTACTTCGAATTCAATTCGTTTTTTTTGATATATTATTGTATCTAAATTGCTATAAGATTTTAAATCAATACTATAGATGAATAGTATTAAAGGAAAATATAATAATTTCATTTTTTATTTAATTAAATACATTAAAACTCTTATAATATAATTAAAAAAAAAAAAGTAGAATTGATTGAACTAATAAAGAAGTTTATATTTAATACAAAAATAGATGGTTGCTAAATCTTTAATCAAAAATAAAATCCCAATTGATGTTGTTATCCCTTGGGTTAATGGTAATGACTCTAAGCATAAAAAGAAAATAAATTCTTATCTTAATGATAAAGATATTGCAAGAATTCCTGGTGCTTATAATACTCGTTTTGTTTCAGTTAATGAAATAAAATATTGTATTTTATCAATATTGAAATTTGCTCCTTTTGTTAGAAATATTTTTATAGTTACGGATTCTCAAAATCCTAATGTTGAAAAATATATTAAAAATTCATTCCCAGATAGATTGAATTCAATACAAATTGTTGATCATAAGGAAATATTTGAAGGATTTGAACAATTTTTACCAACTTTTAACTCTAGAACTATTGATAGATTATTATGGAGAATTAAAGGCTTATCAAATTACTATGTTTATTTTAATGATGATATTTTTCTTATTAGGAATGTAAAACCTGAAGATTGGTTTCGCAATAGAAGACCGGTTATGAGAGGATCTTGGAAATTTCGTCCTTGGTTAAGGATTTTAGGAAATGAATGTTTTAAACATATTCAAAAAATTTATTCTAAATATGATACCATAAATTTAAATCCATCATTTTATCTTAGTCAATGGTGGTCTGCTGAGATTTTAAGCTTTAAGTTTAGATTTTTTAGATCAGAACATACACCTCATCCAATTGATAGAAATAGGTTAAAAAATTATTTTAAAAAACATAATAATCTCTTATTAAAAGATATGGTCTTTAAATTTCGAAATTATAATCAATATAATACTGTAGCTCTTGCTAATCATTTAGAAATTTATGAAGAAAATTTTTTCTTTGCTCCAATACAAACTATATACTTTAAACCTGTTAATAGAAAGAAAAATTATGTTAGTAAAAAAATTAAATTATGTACTATAAATAATGCTATCAAGTTTATATGTATACAAAGTCTTGATTTAGCAAAAAGAGAAGATCAAGAAAAAATATTTAATTGGATGGATGATATTTTAAATTTGTAGTTAATTTCATAAAATGAAAGATAATATTAATAAAAATATTGCTGTACTCTCCATGGCTAGAAATGATAATTTTTTCATTTCAAAATGGATTGATTATTATGGTCAAATATTTGCTTTTAATAATTTGTTTCTCATTTTAGATGGTTTTGATCAACCTTCACCTGAAAAAGCTGAAAAAATAAATTTTATAAAGATTCCTCATATCAAATATGGTAGATCTACTGGTGATCGCAATCGTGCTTTAATTATTTCTAAATTTGCAAAAACTTTATTTCATAGATATGATATTGTAATTGCGTGTGATATTGATGAATTATTGGTAGTTGATCCAAATGTTAAGTTAACATTATTTGAGTATTTGCAGAAGCCTATTTTTTCTTCCTCTCTTTCCGCTTTAGGGTTAGATGTAGGTCAAAATCGAAATAATGAAAAATCTATAAATCCTAAAAAATGTTTTTTAGAGCAGAGAAATTTTGCTCATGTTTCAGCGCGATATACTAAACCAATTATTGCTACTAGACCTCTTACATGGGGCTCAGGTCTACATAGGATAAAAGGAAAAAATTTTAAAATAGATCCAAACCTATTTTTATTTCATTTAGGTATGGTTGATTATGAAATATCACAAAAAAAAATGGGTGACAAGGCGCTATTAAAAGATGGTTGGAAAAGACATTTTGATAGACGTTATAAGCTTTTTATGTTAATTGAAAATAGTTCACCGATTGATGGTGATTCTTTCTTTGATAAAGCTAGAAAGAGACAATCATGGTTTAGACCTTTTTATGCAATAAATAAACCAGGAAATCTTAAAGGAAATCCAATTATTAAAATTCCAAGTCGTTTTAAATCTATTTTTTGAAAACTTTAATAATAATTAGACACAGTAAATCAAGTTGGAAGGATCATAGCTTATCTGATTTTGATAGACCTCTTAATAAGAGAGGTATAAAGGATGCAAAAAATATGTCATTTGAATTATCTGAGAAGATTAAAAAAGTTGATTTATTATTATCTAGTTCATCAAAAAGAACTATTCAAACATCAAATTATTTTTTAGATTCAATTAATGTTAGATCAAATATATTTTCTGAAAATTTATACCATTCTTCATCTGATCTAATTTTTGACTGTGTTCTTAATATAAATAATAAATATAATAAGGTAATAATTGTTGGACATAATCCTGGTTTAACTAATATCATTAATAAATTAACTAATTTAAAATTAGATAATTTTCCAACTTCAGGTATTATAATAATAGTATTTGATGTTGATAATTGGAAGAATATAAATTATAAATCAGGATTAGTAGAATGGCTTAAATTTCCAAAAGATTTAAAACTATAAAATGTATTCACTCAAATCTTTATTTTGAGTTATAGCATTTAGTTTTTCCTCAACCATATTCTTTGTAATAATAATTTTTGCATTAGGACCAATTTTTTCAGGAATATCAAATAATATTTCATTTAAAAGTTTGCTCATCACTGTGTGAAGTCTTCTTGCTCCAATATTTTCAATTTCAGAATTGATTATAAATGCTTTTTCTGAAATTTCTTTTAGAGCATCTTCATTAAATATAATTTCTACATTTTCAGATTTAATTAAAGCGGTATATTGTTTTGTTAATGAATATTTAGGTTCATTTAATATTTTTAAGAAATCATCTTGCGTTAGATTATCTAATTCAACTCTGATTGGAAATCTACCTTGAAGTTCAGGAATTAAATCGGATGGTTTTGATAAATGAAAAGCTCCAGCAGCAATAAATAAAACATGATCTGTCTTCATAACACCATATTTTGTGGTAACAGAAGTTCCTTCAACAATTGGTAATAGATCTCTTTGAACACCTTCTCTACTAACATCTGGTCCACTTCCTTTTTTTGATCCTCCACTAATTTTATCAATTTCATCTATAAAAATTATTCCTGTATTTTCAGCTCTTTGTATGGCTTCATCTTTTACTTCATCCATATCAATTAACTTTGACATCTCAGACTCAAGAAGTATTTTTTTTGCTTCACCAATTGTTACTTTTCTTTTTTTATTTCTTTTGGGCATCATGTTACCTATCATATCTTGTAAATTTATCATTGAAGATTCATCCATCATGCCACCACCAATCATTCCAATTCCTGAATTATTTGGTTTTTGAACTACTATGTCTATTTTCCTATCATCTAATTCTCCATTTTTTATTTTTGTTTTAAATTTTTCTCTAGTTTTTTCATTTATCTCTTTATCTTCATTAGGTGATTTTTTTTCTAAACTTAAATTAATATTGGATTGAATTTTATTTATTGGTGGTATTAACACATCAAGGATAATATTATTTACACTTTTTTCAGCTTTTATTTTTACTTCTTCTTTTTTTTGAGTTTTTACTAAATTAACGGATTGTTCAACTAAATCTCTAACCATACTTTCAACATCTCTTCCTACATATCCTACCTCAGTAAATTTAGATGCTTCTACTTTTGTAAATGGAGCATCTGATAGATTTGC
>LWDU01042037.1_pt1 | contig 42595 bp, 38 predicted proteins | sample 727161 | NCBI WGS metagenome assembly LWDU01 (sample SAMN04566230, study PRJNA314399) | hydrothermal vent metagenome | isolation source: deep sea hydrothermal plume seawater | place: Mexico: Gulf of California, Guaymas Basin | collected 2004-07-11
TATTTCATCAGCTCTAATTGCTTATTTCTACTTAATTTACAATGCTTTACGTACATCTGACAACCCTAACATTTGGTATGTTAGGTGTCAGTCCCTAGTTTTTTTCAATTCCATATTTATTTGGTCCGTTGAAATTACCATTTTGCATCCGTTTTTATTCGTTTGGTAAAGATAGAGCCAAAAGCGTGCCAATAATTATATTAAGATATAAATCAATTACTTAAAATACATAAAATATAAAATTACTTGATATGTCATAAATATGACGAATTATTGACGCGGTGTATAAGGGTGTTTGAAAAGGGCGGTATTAGCCCAAATTAGTGGCAAAACCCTATTAAGAATTTAGGGTTTTATGTGATAAAGGTAAGTGTGGTGGAGTGGTTTTGTTCGGGCGGAGGGTGAAGTACCTACGCGCACAGTGGCAATTGGAATGCCAATTATTACATCATACCTAACTGAAGCTTCGCCGCTTCTGACATCATGTTCTGATTCCACGGCGGGTCGAGTACAACCTCAACTTCAACTGTTTCAACACCTTCCATGCGTTTAAGGCCCGACTCGATATCAGCTTGAATCACTGGCCCCATGCCACAACCCGGCGCGGTGAGTGTCATTTTTACGTGTACGTGATTAAGACCATCGGTTAACGCCCTTACGGTACAGTCATATATTAAGCCAAGATCCACCACGTTAACGGGAATTTCTGGATCAAAAACAGTTTTCATAAAGGTCCATGACGCTTCGCGTATAGATTCAGGGTCGGTACCTGACTCGTAGGCGTGAATCACTTCAACTTCTTTACCTAAGGCGTCTGCATCAATAGCAGAAATACGCGCCATAATCCCCGTTTCACTGGATACCGTGTAGGTTCCGCCTAATGACTGCATAATGGTCACAACGTCATCTTTTTTAAGCCTAACGTGTATGCCCGCAGGCACCACAATGGCGTTAACATCTCTATTTAAAACGATGGCTTCTTGATCTGACATAGGGTTTTACGAATTGCCATTAAAGTTAAATGAGTGTGAATAATACCCGTGTTGTTTAAGAAATGCGAACTCTGTAGGATAAAGCTGAGTTATGCAAAATGCGTTAAGTTTGTTTGAACGAAACTTACATGCTTTGAGTGTAAAACTGAGTTAATCGATAGGTGGAGTTCTTGACGCCATGGCTCTTGTTTAGCCTTTGTTTGGTTGAGTTAATATATTTTTGATAATGGATTAAATGTGAAACAAAAAATCGAATTACTATTATGGCCCGATGAAACGGGATTAACCCCCTTCAGGCTGTTTTTACTTAAAGTTCTGCGTGTTGTGTATGTATCGATCATGGATTTGATTGGTGGCCAGCTCAGTTTACGCGCCATGAGTTTGGTTTACACAACGCTGTTATCGATTGTTCCATTACTCGCACTGAGCTTTTCAGTGTTAAAAGCCATGGGCGCGCATAATGAAATTGAACCGTTTTTGTTTCAATTTCTCGCACCTCTAGGGGAGCAAGGCGTTGGAATTGGCGAAAATATCATTGGTTTTATCGACAATATAAAGGTCGGCGTATTAGGTTCTGTGGGTCTTGGGTTGTTAATCTATACCGTGTTGTCACTGGTTCATAAAATTGAAAATACCTTCAATATGATTTGGCACGTGGAAACCACACGTAGCATTGGCGAGCGTTTCAGCAGTTATTTGAGTGTAATTTTGATTGGCCCGGTGATGATGGTGTCGGCGCTGGGTATGACGGCCACCGTGATGAGTTCCTCGGTTGTTTCGTATTTTATGGAAATTGAGCCGTTTGGCAGCTTAATTGTAATGGCGACAAAATTACTGCCTTATATGATGGTGATGAGCGTATTCGCCTTTATTTACATGTTTATGCCGAATACCCGCGTGCGCTTTGTCCCTGCTCTAATAGGCGCTGTTGTGGCGGGTTTTTTGTGGGAAACGTCCGGCTTGTTATTCGCAACCTTCGTCGTCAATTCAACTAAATATACCGCTATTTACTCAAGCTTTGCGATTGTTATTATGCTGTTGATTTGGCTTTATATCAGTTGGTTGGTGTTGTTATTTGGTTCCAACCTTGCGTTTTACGTACAAAATCCATCGTCATTGAGGGTGAGCCGAGAAGGCTTTGAAATTAGCAACCGTGTCAAAGAGCGGTTGGCTTTACAGTTAATGCAAATGATTGCAGAAAATCACGTCAAGGGTGATAAACTACTTACGCTAGATGAACTGACAGAAAAAGCGGGCGTGCCGCACACTCTTGTGCGGTATGTCATGAAAAAATTAATATTGAAACGCCTAGTGGCCCAGAGCAATGAGGATCCGACAGGGTATTTACCTGCAAAATCGCTGGATGCGTTGATGTTAGGTGACGTTATTTATGCCGTGCGAAGCGCAGAAGAAGATAAACATGTGTCTATTGACGTCATGACGTTACCTAAAAGCGCATTAGATATCGCCGTGAGTATTGACGACTCGGTTGAGCAAGCGCTGCAGGGTCGTTCAGTTAGAGACTTGGTTGTTGAGGCGGACGAGCAATAATTTTAAAGACGTTGCCGGCGAGATGCTTTAAAATTCAGCGCTTAAATAAGCCGAAGGTTTTAAGCAGATGAACGACACAACAACTGAGACAACGCCAAGCAATTTTATTCGCAACATCATTGATGCAGATATAGCGTCAGGCAAACATCAACAAGTCATCACGCGTTTTCCGCCAGAGCCAAATGGTTATTTACACATTGGCCATGCAAAATCTATTTGTTTAAACTTCGGCATAGCCAACGACTATCCAAATGCCACCTGTCACTTGCGCTTTGACGACACCAACCCTGGCAAAGAAAAATCAGAATATATTGATGCCATTAAAGAAGACCTTCAATGGTTAGGTTTCGATTGGGGAGAAAACCTGCACCATACCTCTGATTATTTTGACCAACTGTACGCCTACGCAGTGCAATTAATTAAACAAGACAAAGCCTATGTGGATAGTTTGTCAGCCGATGATATTCGCCTTTATCGCGGTAATTTAACCGCGCCAGGCAAAAACAGCCCGTTTAGAGACCGTTCCATAGAAGAAAATATCGACTTATTAGAACGCATGAAAAACGGTGACTTTGCCGAAGGTGAACACTTGTTACGCGCCAAAATAGATATGGCCGCGCCGAACATCAATATGCGTGACCCGGCGATTTACCGCATCAAAAACATGTCGCACCCCATGACCGGCAACAAATGGCACATTTACCCGATGTACGACTTCGCGCATTGCGTGTCAGATGCGATTGAAGGCATTACCCACTCACTGTGTACCCTAGAGTTTGAAGACCATCGCCCACTATACGATTGGTTTTTGGATGAACTTAAAACACCCGCGCACCCACAGCAAATTGAGTTTTCACGTTTGAATTTAGACTACACCGTGATGAGTAAACGCAAATTGCACGAGTTGGTTGAAGGCGGCTACGTTAGCGGTTGGGACGACCCGCGCATGCCAACATTAAGCGGTATGCGCCGTCGAGGGTATACACCGAATGCAATCAAAGATTTCTGTTCACGCATCGGCGTCACAAAAAAAGACAACATCATCGAAATGAGCGTATTGGAAAACTCATTGCGTGAAGACCTGGGCGAACATGCACCTAGAGCGTTAGCAGTCTTAGACCCCATCAAGCTGATTATAGATAACTACCCAGACGACAAAGAAGAAATCTTAAGTGGCGTGAATCACCCAAAAAAACCGGAAGAGGGCACGCGTGACATCCCGTTTTCAAAAGAATTATACATAGAGCGTAGCGACTACATGGACGACGCGCCGAAAAAATTCTTCCGCCTCACCGAAGGCCGCGAAGTGCGGTTGCGCTTTGCCTACTACGTCACCTGTACGCACGTTGTTAAAGATGACAACGGTAATGTTACCGAGGTGCATTGCAGTTACGACCCAGAAACACGCGGTGGCAAATCAGAAGATGGCCGTAAAGTAAAAGGCACCATCCATTGGGTGTCGGTCAAACATTCAGTCACCGCCGAAATTAGGCAGTATGACCGCCTATTTAGCGTACCCGCACCGGCGTTAGAAAAAGAGCAAGACTATAAAGACTTTATCAATAAAGACTCGGTAGACATACTACAAAACTGTCAGTTAGAAGCGTCACTAGCCCATGCCAATATGTCGGCTTATCAATTCGAACGTCAAGCATACTTTTGCCAAGACAGTGTGGATTCAAAACCAGGCGCGCTAGTGTTTAACCGCATCGTCACTATGCGAGATTCTTGGGCTAAAAAGAAGTAAAAATCATTAATTCATCGCTTTACTCCCTATTATTAATAAATAAACTACACTTAAACAGCTAGGAACAAAGTTTAAATGGGTTTATTGAACAAAGAATAAATGGAAACGATAAGAAGAATTAATCCGGGCGAGGTTAACGTTGGTGAGTCACTGCTTTGGCCCGTTTACGATATTGAAAAAGCGCTGTTGCTTAAACAGGGCACGGTTGTGCGTTCTGAAAAACAATTACAGATTATTTTGGAAAAAGGCATTTATCGTGGCTTATCTGACGTAGAAGTTGTTGAAGAAGAAAAGAAAGAGGAAGAAAAAAACGTAGAGTAAAAACAGACAACCCATTTCAAATGAAGCGCCTTTGTGCCCAAGAGCTAGAGCAATTAGCTAAAAAACTAGTACAAGGTGATACTGTTAATGTACAAGAAACGATAGATTTTGTTACGCAAAGAATTAAAGAAGACTTGTAATCCCCCCAATAAACAATCGGCATTTTAAGTAGAAAATTCTTATAATGAAAAACTGTTAATCTCGATTTTATTATTTATACCTTTGCTTTCATTTGGGCAAGAGGTGAAAGTTGTCAGCGTAACTGACGGAGATACCGTAAAGGTTTTGACGCTTGATAATCAAATAATAAAAGTCAGGCTTGCGGTAAAGAAGCCAAGAAGGCATTATCAACTTTAGTGTTTGGTAAAACGGTTGATTTAAGACCTGTAACAATTGACCGATATGGTCGCACTGTTGGGCATCTATTTGTAGGCTCTTTGAATGTAAATAAACAGATGGTCAGGACTGGTCATGCCTGGGTTTATAAGCGCTATATGAAGGACAAAACGCTTATAACGGATGAAAGATTATGCTAAATCCCAAAAAGTTGGCATATGGGCGCTACCTGAGCATCTAAGGGTTGCTCCCTGGGTTTGGCGGAAACGAATTAAGTGACTTATTTCAATCATCGACTAGGCGAATACCTGTAATAACCTGTTCTTGGGTTTCTCTAATGTCTAAAGCTTGGGACGATTAGTGAATCGATGGTTTTTCTAAAAAAACATTGATGCTATGACTTTTTGTTAGTTATTATTACTACCAAGACTAATATTATTATTGATTCCACAAGACTAGTACTCTTTATTCACATCTATTCCTTATTATGAAAATACTTGTCTTAAATAGTGCAGCAGTATAAAAATTATGGAAACATCTAATTTATCTCCCTCACTGTCATTATTACGTCAAAGCCATGCTTTCGACCATTTCAACGACAAGGCGTTAGCTGAATTATGCGTATTATTTACCTCCATTATTTTTAAAGGTGGTGAAGCGATACCTATCCGTCGTGGTCATAATGAAGGCTATCTATACTTAATTACATCGGGCTCTTTTAACTTCAATTTATTGATTACTGATAGTTACAAAAAGGTATTAATTACCTTAAAACAAACGGATTTGGCTAGTGGGTTTTTATCACATGCAAGCTACCGTAATCAAACGACGCTGACAGCCAATGGTGATTGCACAGCTTTCCGTGTGTTGTGGAAAGACTTGAACGACTTTCTCAACAAGCACCCTATGGGCGTTAATCACTTTAACTCGACCGTCCAAACTGTTGTTTATCAAGCTCAACTTAGTATGCTTTTTTCAACAAAGTTCCAAATTCATAATCCAGCCTTCTTTAGTAAACCCCCTAGTGGATTTGAATGGAAAAAGTTACAAAATGGTGAAACGCTCTTTCGTCAGGGCGACCCAGGGGGCTCCATTTACATCGTTCTGACCGGGCGGCTAAAAGCTGTGGAAAGAGATGAAAATGGCGAGAACCCTACTGTTTCTAATATTATCAGCGCTGGTGAAGTATCTGGCGAAGTAGCCCTATTAACACACTCCAATAGAGTGTCGACAGTCTTTGCTATTAGAGACTCGGTAGTTGCTAAGTTTTCGCGCTCAGCTTTCAACTCAATTGTAGAAAAACACCCGCAGTTCATGTTTCAACTAGCAACACTGCTTGGTAACCGAGTCAAGTTTCAATCGAATGGGGAGCGTGTCAATGATTCACGTAAAACATATGCGCTCATTCCCTCACACCAAGGACATAGTTTGGGGGGGTTTGCAGAATCATTATGCCGTGCTATGCGCGAGTGGGGGTCCATCCTTTGTCTCAGTTCAGAGGACATTAACAAAGCGATGGGCATTCAAGATATTGCTATTGATAACAGCAAAGGTTTTCGCTATACCTCAATTACTCAATGGATCGAGCATCAAGAACTTATTTATGACCATATCATCCTCGTTGCGGACAGCCAATGGACAAACTGGAATGAAAAAATACTTCGCCACTCTGATGAACTGCTAATTGTTGCAGACTCTAAACATGACCCAGAACCTGGTGAGCACGAGAGAAAAATCACCAATGCAGGCCTTATTGCAAAGCATCAAAAGAAAAAACTTATCCTAATACACTCTGACGCTAAAGAAGCTATTTCTGGCACAGGACACTGGTTAAATAGCCGAAATGTAGATGATTGGTGCCATATCCGTCATGGTATCGAAGCTGATATACAACGGCTTGGTCGTTTATTAACGGGGCACGCTTACGCTCTTGTTTTAGGCGGAGGCGGTGCTCGTGGTTACGCGCATATCGGTGTTATACGCGCATTGGAAGAACATGGCATTCCCATTGATAAAGTCTGCGGCACTAGTATCGGCGCTATTATCGCTTCTGGTGTGTCTATTGGATACGATAGCAAAGACATCTCTAGGCTTTGCAAAACTCATTTGAAAAAATTATTTGATTACACCTTACCTGTTCTATCACTTATTAAAGGCAAGCGAATTGAACATGAATTAAAAGCTGCCTTCGGTAACCAACTAATCGAAGACCTTCTTATTCCATTTTTTTGTATTTCAACTAACTTAACCCGCGCCGAACAAATCATACATACGCGAGGAGTTTTGAGAGATGCGCTTCGCTGTAGTATGTCGTTACCAGCTATGATTCCACCTGTTTGTAAAGGGGGGGATTTAATTGTGGATGGCGGCTTACTTAATAATTTACCCATTGACAAAATGCGGCACGCGGCAGGTGATTGCCACCTTATCGCATCGGACATCTCACCTAAGCTGGATTTAACCAACAATACACGTTTTTCATCCAACATTTCAGGGTTAAAGATTCTTATCTCACGTATTAACCCATTTCAAAAGAGCATTAAAACACCGAACATTTTGCATATATTAGAACGTTCTGTAACAGTAGCAGCCGTTAACTACGGCGCTCAAGTTCAAGCACAAAATCTGGCAGATTTACACATTGAATTACCCGTCGAAAATATTAGCACCTTAAACTACGACCTTGTTGATAAAACAGCTAATCTAGGATACAGATACAGTCTTAAACTGATTAAAGACTGGGTAGAAAAAAGATAATAATACCAATCGATTGATAGACAAAAACCTGATTTATTAATTTTGACGAATAGGAAGCTTAATATGTTTTTTAAAAATAGACGTGATAAAGACGGTGAAATCATTGATTTAAAGAACCAAGTCACCCGCCTTATTCAGGAAAACTCTGCATTAACTCAACAGCTTTCTGTTGAATTAAATCAACGTCAACAGCAAACCACCTCAATTTTCTCCTCAGATAACGAGCGACTTATTTCACGCCAAGTTTTTAAAAATATGGTGATGTTTTCATCTTTTGTGGCTGACATTCAACAGTCACTACTAGGTGTGTCGAAGACGTTGAGAAGTGAAAAAAACAACATGTTCCGATTGACTGAGACATCTAATGAAAGCCGCCAATCAATTGACCGTATTTCAACAGCCTTTGTTAGCATAGCTAGTGATACGGCTGCTATGTCTAGCTTAGTGGATAGGTTAAATTATATCGCGAGTGATATTCATCACATCATTACGGACACCAAAAAGTCAACTCAAACTAAATCAATGGCTGGTACGATTACTCAAGTGGTCGAATTAATTGAATCATTTCAATCTGAAACCTTAAATGCAAGTAAGCAAACACACAGCATGGTAATTAGTACCGATAATTTTATTCGTATTGGAGTTAGCGCTAAAGAACAACTGAATGAAATGATTTCTATCTCGAGCAGAATGGAGTCTGTTATTAAGGAGAGCGCGCTTAAAAGTTTTGTTGAGGTAGTAAAAGTTGACCATTTACTATGGAAATTGGACGTATACAAGGTATTCATGGGTGTCTCTGAAAAATCGCCTGATGAATTTGCTGATCATACGTTCTGCCGTTTAGGTCAGTGGTACTACCAAGGTGAGGGATACCACAATTTTTCAAAACTCGATGGCTACGCTGCCATTGAGAGCCCACATAAATCTGTGCACCAATTCGGTTTGTCTGCGCTTAGGAATTTAGAAAAAATGGAGCAAGCCAGCTTAGACGTGCTCAACGCACTAAGCTATCTCGCAGATTCTATTTCCAATTAAACGGCACTTAGGCCTTGTAAGCACCTATTTACTATATTCCGCTTGTTTATTGGGGGGATTACAGCATGGTCTTCTGCTTCGCTTGCCATTGGGACTGAAGCGCAACCATAAAGGCCGTTCACCAACCTTCATCCAGATGGGCGTGTAGGCGTGCTTGATGACGCTAGCGCGATGAAAGTGATAAAGCGGTGAATGGGGATGCTTTGGTAGGACAGCGAGCTGCAAGTTAAATAAAGGCAAAAGGGTATGTTTATGCCCTGTGAGCCATGCTGCAACTGGCTTTTCCTTGAATCGTAGAATCTAGCTTGAACCTTGACCTATCCTTGACCCGAAAAACTCAAGACATAAAAAAAGAGCTAGTTTTTACACTAACTCTTTGATTGTATTGGCTCCTCCGACTGGATTCGAACCAGTGACCCAATGATTAACAGTCATTTGCTCTACCGGCTGAGCTACAGAGGAATTGTTTGGGACGCGTATCTTACGAAACGAGGTTGTTTTGGTCAATAGCTATTCGACCTTAACCGCATTTAAATTTACTTGAATAAATTAGCGATCCGGTCTATGGCGCTTACTAAGTTATCCATGCTGGTGGCGATTGATATGCGCATGTGGCCATCTAGCCCGAATGCTGAACCTGGGACTAATGCGACGCCTGATTTTTCAAGGATGTATTCGGCCAAATCAACGTCGTTGTCAATGTCACTCATGCGGTTAAGTATGGGGTTGAAGTCTGGGAAACAGTAGAACGTGCCGTCTGATGAAATGCAGCTTACGCCTTCAATTTGATTTAATTTTTCAACCACGTAGTCGTGACGTTCTTTAAAGGCGACTAACATCTCGCTAATGCAAGACTGGTCGCCTTCTAATGCGGCTTGTGCTGCGTATTGTGAAATTGACGTTGGGTTTGATGTGCTTTGCGACTGAATTTTTTTCATCGCTTTTATCAAGGTAACAGGGCCGGCTGCGTAACCAATGCGCCAGCCAGTCATTGAATAGGCTTTAGATACGCCGTTAAGCACGATGGTTTGGTCGTACAGGGCAGGGCAAGCCATGACGATGTTACTGAACGGTTCGTCACACCACAGGATGTGCTCGTACATGTCATCGGTGGCTACTAATATATTAGGGTGTTTTATAAGTACTTCACCTAACGCGGCTAATTCCTCGTTGGTATACGCTTTGCCGCTTGGGTTTGATGGACTGTTGATGACAACTAATTTGGTTTTGTCTGTAATTGCCGCTTCAAGTTGCGCAGCTGTGATTTTAAAGTCTTGATCTTGTCCAGCTTTAACAATAACGGGTACGCCGCCTGCCAATAAGCTCATGTCTGGATACGATACCCAATATGGCGCAGGGATAATAACTTCGTCACCATCATTTAATAGCGCTTGAGCTAAGTTAAAGAAACTTTGTTTACCACCACAGGAAACAAGCACTTGATCTAGTTCGTAAGACAGGCCGTTGTCTTTTTTAAGCTTGTTAATAATGGCTGTTTTAAGTTCAACGGTGCCGTCAACAGCGGTGTATTTTGTTTTGCCTGAATTAATGGCGTCCCTAGCGGCTTGTTTTATGTGCTCTGGGGTATCAAAGTCAGGCTCGCCGGCACCAAGGCCTATAATGTCTTGGCCTGCGGCTCTTAGAGCAGCGGCTCTTGCAGTAACAGCTAAGGTCGGAGATGGTTTAATGCGTTGAACGCGTTGTGATAGTTTGATGCTCATTTGTATTGTTTCTCTTTAAATAAAGATAGCTTAATAGCGCGCTGCGTATCTTTTTGGAATAAAATCCAAGGTTACTTGATTATAAATAACGCATTCTACTTGATGCGGCGTGTATGCAAAATCCCTATGAATAAAAAATTCGTGATTCATTCACCTTTTGAGCCCGCAGGCGATCAGCCAAAGGCGATTAAAGCGTTGGTTGAAGGTATTGAGCAGGGTGAGGCGAATCAAACTTTATTGGGTGTAACGGGCTCGGGTAAGACATTTACGATGGTGCACACCATTGCGCAATTGCAACGCCCGGCGTTGGTGTTAGTGCATAACAAAACATTGGCGGCGCAGTTGTACGGCGAGCTTAAAGAGTTTTTGCCGGATAATGCCGTTGAGTATTTTGTGTCGTATTACGATTATTATCAGCCTGAGGCGTATATGCCCGCGTCGGATACTTTTATTGATAAAGATGCATCGTTAAACGAACACATTCAACAAATGCGCCTATCGGCCACTAAGGCGTTGATGGAGCGAAGCGATGCTATTATCGTTGCCAGCGTGTCGTGTATTTACGGTTTGGGTGATCCTGAGTTGTATTTCAGCATGATTTTGCATTTGTCACGCGGTGAGCGCGTCAGCCAACGTGAAATTATTCGTCAGTTAACGGATATGCAATACAAGCGAAACGATGTTGAGCTGTTAAGGGCAACGTATCGAGTGCGTGGTGATGTGATTGATATATTTCCTGCGGAATCGGATCAAGACGCGGTACGGGTAGAATTGTTTGACGATGAGATTGAACGCTTGTCTTTGTTCGACCCACTAACCGGTGAAATTGTTCAGCGAATTCCCCGCTATACCATTTTTCCTATTTCGCATTACGTCACGCCACGAGAAACTATTCTTAAGTCTATCGATAAAATTAAATCAGAGCTGGCTGTTCGCTTGGAGCAATTACGTTCGCTTAATAAATTGGTAGAGGCGCAGCGTTTAGAAGAGCGAACAAAGTTTGATATCGAAATGATGCGAGAAATTGGCTATTGCTCCGGCGTTGAAAATTATTCGCGTTATTTGTCGGGCAGAAACCCTGGGGAGGCGCCGCCGACCTTGTTTGATTATTTGCCGGATAACGCCTTGCTGTTTATAGATGAATCGCACGTGACGGTTCCGCAAGTAGGTGCGATGTATAAAGGTGATCGTTCACGAAAAGAAACGTTAGTTGAATACGGCTTTAGGTTGCCGTCGGCGTTGGATAATCGACCCATGCGATTTGAAGAGTTTGAAGCGAAAGCGCCGCAAACGGTGTACATATCGGCGACGCCAGCTAAGTACGAAATGGCTCGCTCTGGCGCGATAATAGAGCAGGTTGTACGTCCAACTGGGCTTTTGGACCCGGTTATTGAAGTGAGACCAGTCACCACGCAAGTAGACGATTTGTTATCGGAGATTAATAAACGCGTAAAGCTTAAAGAACGGGTGTTAGTGACGACACTGACTAAACGCATGTCAGAAGATTTAACCGATTACATGATGGAGCACGGCGTTAAGGTGCGTTATTTGCACTCAGACATTGAAACCGTTGAACGTGTTGAAATTATTCGTGACCTTAGGCTGGGCGTTTTTGATGTGTTGATTGGGATTAACTTGTTGCGTGAAGGTTTGGATATTCCAGAGGTGTCGCTGGTGGCCATTTTAGATGCTGACAAAGAAGGCTTTTTACGCTCAGAAGTGTCGATGATTCAAACCATGGGGCGGGCAGCGCGTAATGTGAAAGGCATGGCCATTTTATACGCCGACAAAATTACAGGCTCAATGCAGCGAGCAATGGATGAAACCAGCCGCCGCAGAGAAACCCAGCAAGCTCATAATATAAAGCATGGCATAACACCTAAAGGTATCGTTAAAAAGGTGACTGATATTATGGAAGGCTCAAAACGATCTGAGCGCTCCACGATGAAGAAAGTGGCAGAAGAGGCTGCCAAATATCAGGCGTTATCGCCCGCGCAGATGGTTAAAAACATCAAAAACTTGGAAGCAAAAATGTACAAGCACTCGCGAGATCTGGAATTTGAAGAAGCAGCAAATGTACGTGATGAGATACATAAGCTACAAGACTTTGCTCTATTAGGTTCTTAAGATTCAAGTTAAAAACGCGTATGGCTTCACTAACGCGCTAACATTAAGTACAATGCGCGGTCTTGAAAGTTGGCTTGCAGGCGCGTAGCTCAGTTGGTTAGAGCGCACCCTTGACATGGGTGAGGTCGGTGGTTCGAATCCACTCGTGCCTACCAATTTTCTAACAAAAAAACTTTCTTTCTACTACTACAAGGTCTTACCGTGCCAGTCATTACATTACCCGATGGAAGTCAGCGTGAATTTTCGCAAGCAATCAGCGTGCTTGATGTTGCCGCCGATATTGGTGCCGGTTTAGTAAAAGCAACCTTGGCAGGTAAAGTGAATGATGTACTGGTTGACGCGTCGTTTATGATTGAAAACGATTCAACGTTGGCGATAGTGACTGCGCGAGACGAAGAGGGTGTAGATGTTATTCGTCACTCAACGGCGCATTTGTTGGCGCAAGCCGTTAAACAGTTATTTCCAACTGCGCAAGTCACCATTGGTCCGGTGATTGATAACGGTTTCTTTTACGATTTTGCATTCGAACGGTCTTTTACCCCAGATGATTTAGCAAAAATTGAAAAGAAAATGTCAGCTTTGGCTGACGAAGCGATTGCAGTTGAACGCTTTGAGTTATCGCGTGATGACGCGGTTGCATTTTTCAGAGAGAAAAATGAAGAATACAAAGCGCAAATTATCGAAAGCATTCCGCAAGATGAAGTGTTGTCACTCTATAAGCAAGGTGATTTTACTGATTTGTGCCGTGGCCCACACGTGCCGCATACAGGCAGTTTAAAAGCGTTTAAGTTAACAAAACTGGCGGGTGCTTATTGGCGTGGCGATTCCAACAATGAAATGCTACAGCGTGTTTATGGTACCGCTTGGGGCGATAAAAAGGCGCTAAAAAAATACTTGTATAGAATTCAAGAAGCAGAAAAACGCGATCACCGTAAAATATCAAAAGCCTTAGATTTATTCCATATTCAAGAAGAAGCGCCTGGCATGATTTTTTGGCACGATGCTGGTTTGACTATCTACCGTACGATTGAAGAATATATTCGTGGCAAGCTTCAAGAGCATGACTATATAGAAGTACGTACGCCGCAATTGGTCGATAAGTCGTTGTGGGAAAAGTCAGGCCATTGGGATAAATTCCATGACGACATGTTTACGGTCGAATCAGATAGTCGTGAGTATGCCGTTAAGCCGATGAACTGCCCATGTCACGTGCAAATTTATAACCAAGGTTTAAAAAGCTATCGAGATTTGCCGTTAAGAATGGCAGAATTTGGATCGTGCCACCGTAATGAGCCGTCTGGCACATTACACGGCTTGATGCGCTTACGTAACTTTATTCAGGATGATGCGCATATCTTCTGTACAGAAGACCAAATTCAATCTGAAGTGTCAGACTTTATCGACCTGCTGTACGAAGTGTATGCAGATTTCGGTTTTACTGAGATTATCATTAAGTTATCAACGCGCCCTGAAAAGCGAGTGGGTACAGACGAAGATTGGGATAAATCAGAAAAAGCCTTAGAAGAGGCGTTGAACGCTAAAAATCTAGATTGGGATTTGCAACTAGGCGAAGGCGCGTTTTATGGCCCGAAAATCGAATTTTCTTTAAAAGATTGTTTAGACCGTGTTTGGCAATGTGGCACTATTCAAGTCGATTTTTCCATGCCTGATCGCCTAGATGCGCAATATATTGCCGAAGATGGTTCGCGGCAATCGCCGGTGATGTTGCACCGTGCAATTTTGGGTTCATTGGAACGTTTTATCGGTATTTTGATTGAAGAATATGCGGGTAAATTTCCGGTGTGGTTGGCACCGACACAAGTTGTTTTAATGTCCATTACAGACAAAAACGATGAATATGTGTCGAAAATTGCAAAAATACTTCAAAAACAAGGCATAAGAGTTAAATTAGACTTGAGAAATGAGAAGATCGGCTTTAAAATTCGCGAGCACACTTTAAAGCGTATTCCATACCTTGTTGTTCTTGGCGATAAAGAAGTCGAAAATAACGAATTAGCAGTTCGTTCTTTAAGTGGAAAAAACATGGGTAATTTCACTCCTGAAGACTTTATTACGTTATTGGCAACGAATGTTGCTGAGCGTAATGCATTAGAGTCTTAGGTTTTTGTGTTTTTATCTAAATTAATATTTTGGAGATTGTAAGATCGCAACAAAAAAAGTAAGAATAAACGAAGACATAACGATTCCAAGTGTGAGGCTAATTGCTCATGATGGTGAAAAAATAGGCGTTGTTACACTTGAAGAAGCCATGAGTATGGCTGCAGAGGTTGAACTGGATTTGGTTGAAGTATCACCAACAGCAAAACCGCCGGTCTGCAAAATAATGGATTACGGCAAATTTAAGTTTGAAGCCAGTAAAAAACTACAGGCGTCAAAAAAGAAACAAAAAAATGTTCAGGTTAAAGAAATTAAATTTAGACCGGGAACAGATATTGGTGATTACAACGTTAAATTACGTAACCTACGTTCATTTTTAGAACACGGGGATAAAACCAAAATCACCGTAAGGTTTCGCGGTAGAGAGATGGCCCATAGAGAACTCGGTATGGAGCTGTTGAAACGCGTAGAAAAAGATTTAGAAGAATTAGCAATGGTCGAACAATGGCCAAAGTTTGAAGGTCGCCAAATGGTTATGGTTATGGCGCCGAAAAAAATTAATTAATGGAGTACTGTAATGCCTAAGATGAAGTCAAACAGCGGAGCGTCAAAACGTTTTAAAAAAACGGGTACTGGCGCTTTTAAATGTAAGCACGCACATTTGCGTCACATTTTGACCAAAAAAAGCACCAAACGTAAACGTCATTTACGTAAAGCATCATTGATTCACGCGTCTGACAAGAAAAGCGTGGCTCGTATGTTGCCATATAGTTAATTTAAGATTTTATTGAGGATTAGAAATGCCTAGAGTTAAACGCGGTGTTGTTGCAAGAGCACGACACAAAAAAGTATTAAAGCAAGCAAAAGGTTATTACGGAGCGCGTAGCCGTATTTACCGTGTTGCTAAACAAGCAGTTATTAAAGCGGGTCAATACGCATACCGAGATCGTCGTCAAAGAAAACGTCAATTCCGTGCATTATGGATTGCTCGTATCAATGCTGGTGCTCGTAGTTGTGGTTTGTCGTACAGCCGTTTTATGAATGGCCTTAAGAAAGCATCTATTGGTTTGGATAGAAAAGTATTAGCTGATCTTGCCGTTTTTGATAAAGATGCGTTTTCGCAATTGGTAGCGACTGCGAAATCTAATCTGTAGAAAACCAAGTTCGAGTAATTAACGTTACTCATGTATTTGCTAAAGCAATTACTACAAACTGATAAGTAAGTCGTGAGGGAAAGGTCTATTGGCCTTTCCCTTATTTATTTGGATTAAATAAAAAAGATAACAACGTGGAAAATTCATTACAAAGTATTGTGGAACAGGCTGAAAAAGAATTAGTGGCTGCAGACTCCCTGTCTATTGTTGAAGACATTCGTGTGTCTTACCTCGGTAAGAAAGGCGTGTTTACACGTCAGATGAAGACGTTGGGTAAATTGCCTCCTGAAGAACGTCCTAAAGTTGGGGCGACTATCAATGAGGCGAAGCAAAAATTTCTAGTGTTGTTAGAGCAACGTAAAACACACCTTGAAAATGAATTATTGGCGCAACGCTTACGTGAAGAAACTATCGATGTAACGCTGCCAGGTCGTGGGCAAGCCGTTGGCGGTGTTCACCCCGTGACACGCACCATGCGACGCATTGAACAAATATTTAATCGTATTGGCTTTGACGTTGCGATGGGGCCTGAAGTTGAAGATGATTTCCATAACTTTGAAGCGCTCAATATCCCAGCGCATCACCCGGCTCGCGCCATGCACGATACGTTTTATTTTGATGAACATACCTTGCTGAGAACGCACACATCTCCGGTTCAAATCCGCGTGATGGAAAACCAACAACCGCCGCTTAAAGTGATTGCTCCTGGCCGTGTTTACCGTTGTGATTCTGACATTACTCATACACCCATGTTTCACCAAGTGGAGGGTTTTGTTGTTGATAAGAACATCAATTTTGCTGACTTAAAAGGCGTTATCAGCGAGTTCTTAAAGGCGTTCTTCGAAAAAGATGTGAAGGTACGGTTTAGGCCGTCTTACTTCCCGTTCACCGAGCCATCGGCTGAAGTGGATATTGAATGCGTCATGTGCGAAGGTGAGGGTTGTCGTGTATGTAGTCAGACAGGCTGGTTAGAAGTGCTAGGTTGCGGCATGATCCACCCAGAAGTATTCCGTCATATCAATATTGATTCTGATGAATTTACCGGCTTTGCGTTTGGTATGGGCGTAGAAAGATTGACGATGCTTCGTTATAAAATCAATGACTTACGATTGTTTTTTGAAAATGATCTTAAGTTTTTAAGACAATTTAATTAAGCTGGGTAGGGCATAAAATGTTAGTTAATGAAGCATGGCTTAAAGAATTTGTTGATTACTCAATCCCAACGGATGAGCTAACCGCTAAACTAACCATGGCGGGTTTAGAGGTGGATTCAGTTGCTGCGGCAGCGGCAGAATTTACCGGTGTTGTGGTGGGTCAAGTATTGTCAGTAGAGCCTCATCCAAATGCCGATAAGTTACGCTTATGTAAAGTGTCCATTGGCGATGCTGATGCCTTGGATATCGTCTGCGGCGCCAGTAACGTACGCGTTGATTTATGCATTCCAGTAGCCACTGTGGGTGCTGTATTGCCGGGCGATTTTAAAATCAAACCATCCAAGCTACGTGGCGAGCCTTCGAATGGCATGCTGTGTTCAGAGCAGGAACTTGGCTTGGCTGATTCAGCCGATGGCTTGATGGAACTACCCAACGATGCGCCAATAGGAACAGATATCAGACAATACCTGCAACTAGACGATACCATTATCGAAGTGGATTTAACGCCTAACCGTGCGGACTGTTTAAGCATTGAAGGTGTTGCACGCGAAATTGCCTGTTTTGCAGGTAAAGCGATGACCGTTAATGAAGCAAACAAGGTTAAAGAAACCATTGATGACAAAGTCAATGTGGTTGTCGAAGCGATAGAGGATTGTCCGCGTTATTTAGGGCGAGTTGTCAAAGGCCTAAACCGTTCTGCACCCACGCCCATTTGGATGCAGGAAAAATTACGACGTTGTGGCCAAAGAAGTTTGGGCCCGTTAGTTGATGTCACGAATTATGTTTTACTTGAATTAGGCCAGCCGCTTCATGCATTTGATTTAAATAAAATTGAGGGCGACATCGTGGTTCGTCGCGCGAATGAAGGCGAAACACTGGCGTTACTTAACGAACAAACCATTGAATTAGACGACGATGTGTTACTGATTGCTGATCAGACAAAGTCTTTGGCGTTTGCCGGTGTTATGGGCGGTGAGGACTCAGCCGTTAGCGATGACACAAGTGATATCTTTTTAGAGTGTGCCTTTTTTAAACCCATTACCATTGCCGGTAAATCCAGAAAATTTGGTTTACACACCGATGCCTCACACCGTTTTGAACGGGGCGTTGATCCAGAGCTTTGCTACCGTGCTTTAGATAGAGCCATTGAGCTGTTAACCGCTATTGCCGGTGGTGATGTTGGGCCGTTAACTGATGAGACGTCTGATGCGACCTTGCCAAAAAATCAAGCCGTTAAGCTACGTTTTGAAAGAATACAGCGTGTGTTGGGTGTTGAGCTAAACGAAGAGACAGTTGAAAGTTATTTCTTAAGCCTTGGTATGCAAGTTGAAAAACCAGGCTCTGAGTGGCTTGTAACGGCGCCAAGCTATCGTTTTGATATATCGATTGAGGCTGACTTAATTGAAGAAATCGCGCGTTTATACGGCTACGACAACTTACCGCAAAACAGCCTAAATATTTCAGGCTCGTTGATGTCGGTTGAAGAAAAAACGCAACCGTTAGACCGCATTAAAGATTTATTGGTCGACTTGGGTTATCAAGAAGCGATTACTTACAGCTTTACCGACGAAGAAGCGCTTAACTTACTGACACCAAACGTGGACGTTTATCGTTTGCAAAACCCAATTTCATCAGACTTGTCGGTGATGCGCACGACTTTATGGGCGGGATTGCTAAAAGCGATGGACGCAAACATTAAGCGTAATGAAGAAAGTGTACGCTTCTTCGAAACAGGGCTTAAATTCACCGTGGAACAAGGCGAGCTTAAGCAGCAGCAAGTCTTGTCGTTGTTAGCCACCGGGAAGGCGCAACCAGAGCAGTGGGGCGAGTTAACGAGAGCGTTAGATTTTTATGACATCAAACATGATGTAGAGTCTATTTTAGCGTTGAATGGCTTGGCATCAGAGTATCAGTTTAAGAGTGGTCAACACGACGCTTTGCACCCAGGCCAAACGGCAGAGCTTATCAATAAAAGTGGTGAACATGTCGGTTATATTGGTTTGCTACACCCCGCACTTGAAAGCCATTTTGACGTTAAAAAACCGGTGTATCTTGTAGAACTAGTTCAGTCAGAAATACAAATAAAAGCGATACCCGTGTTCGAAGCGATGTCGAAATTTCCGCCCGTTAGGCGTGACCTAGCTCTCATTATGGATGAGAAAGTGCACGTAAATGAAATAGTAGACTATATTTATAAGCAAAATAACTTGGTCCATGAAGTGATTACATTTGATATATATCAAGGAAAGAGCATAGAAACAGGTAGAAAAAGTGTCGCTTTAGGCTTGATTTTACAGGATAAATCTAAGACACTGGTCGAGAAAGAAGTGGAGCAGCTTATTAATGAACTGCTTGAAAACTTAAACAATGTATTTAACGCTCAGCTAAGAGAATAATAAAATGTCATTAACAAAGGCTAATTTAACAGAGCAACTATTTGATGAGCTAGGGCTGAATAAGCGTGAAGCCAAAGAAATAGTTGAGCAAATGTTCGAAGCGATTAAAAACTCTCTTGAAAAAGGTGAGCAAGTCAAAATCTCAGGTTTTGGCAATTTCGAATTAAAAGACAAAGAAGCACGCCCTGGTAGAAACCCAAAAACGGGTGAAGATGTGGCCATTTCCGCAAGACGAGTGGTGACATTAAGAACCGGTCAAAAACTAAAGGAACGAGTAGAAGCGTATGCTGGAACCCAGCCATAACAAGGAAATGCCCGTTATACCGGCTAAACGCTACTTCACTATCGGTGAAGTGAGTGAGTTATGCGTCGTAAAGCCACACGTATTACGTTATTGGGAACAGGAGTTTCCACAGCTTGAACCGGTAAAACGTCGCGGGAATAGACGTTACTATCAACGTCAAGACATTGTTTTAATTAGACAAATACGCGGATTGCTTTACGACGATGGTTATACCATTGGCGGCGCACGTACACATTTGTCAGGTGATAACTCTCAAAAAGACACATCACAAACTAAAATTGAAATTCAGCAAATCCAAGCTGAATTGCAAGAAATTCTAGAAATTCTTAAATAATAAAATTTAAATCGGGACGTAGCGCAGTCTGGTAGCGCACCAGTCTGGGGGACTGGTGGTCGGAGGTTCGAATCCTCTCGTCCCGACCAATTTCCACATCAATTGCTTGTTATTTAGCTAAAAGTGAATAATTTAGTTACCGTTTCTATAAGCGATGCCACCAATCAAAATATTTGATATTTGTTCAGCTACTATCGGTAAATAACGTCTAAATTTGCTTGTCTCGTAGTAATGTAAAGCCATACCTAGAATAGTCATTACGTAAATTCTCGCATCACAATGAGGGTTGGCTTTTTTTATCAATTCTTCAAACCCTAAGTATTCAGACGATAATACTGATTCGACAAGCTTTTTCATGCGCTTTGGGTCGGCGTCTAACTGCTCACGTTTTATCAGCTGAGTAAAATCAGGTTCACTTTGAATAATGTGGCAAAAATTTGAAATATAATTTTTTAGCTGTTCCTGCCAATTATCACCTTTAGTTTCAATCGGGTCTTGCCAGTAATTTGAATTGTCTTTGTATATACCATCAAGGACATCGTCGTATAAAGCTTCTTTTGACGGAAAGTGGTGGTATAGCGAACTAACAGTCATGCCACATTTCGAAGCTAACGAACGCATTGTTAGCGCTTTATAGCCATGCTTCGCAAACGCTTTGTAGGCGATAGTAAGAACTCTTTTTTTTGAAGCAGATGTTGATGTCATGGAGGGTTTTGGAATGAATGATTTTATAAATGTAAGTATAGATTAACACTTTTAGCGTTTATTAAAGTGTCTTGACGAATCTAAATTTAGAGAGTAAGTTTGGCCGAACGCCTGATCGGTTTTGGCGATTGATAATAATTTTAATAATGATATATAGGGAGAACTATGAATACTTTATTCATAAAAAGTCGCAAGTGCCTTGCGCCTTGTGCAGGGCTTGCTTTACTTAGTGCTAGTTCTATAGCAATTGGTGCGGAGTTTTTAAATGGTGACTTACAAGTTACAGGTTTTGTAAGAGCCCAAACTGCAATTTCTACAACCAATGATAAAAATACAGCGAACACTCAATTAGGTAAATCAGATAACCCTGATTACAACCTTAATAGAGTGTGGGGTGTGGTTGATTTGGATTACCACCCAATATTGAAACGTGGTGGAATGCTTGATGACTTTAGAGTTTTTTCCCGCATTAAGCTTGCTTATGACTTAACGGAAGACTTAAGTGGCGGCATTGACGAATATGATGCGTTCCCGTTATCAAATAACCTAAAAGACCGTGGTACTACGATGAGTGCCAGTAACGATACGGCGTCTGCTGAAATTTGGGAGTTATTTGCTGATTTCAAAAAAGGGAATTTATGGGCGCGATTGGGTCGTCAAAACATTGTTTGGGGTGAGTCGGATGGTGTAAGACTATTAGACGTTGTTAACCCACTTGATAATTCATGGCACCCATTTGAAGGGGGTGGTGAATTATTTGATCATCGTCGTATTCCTTTATGGATGGCACGTTTTACTTATCAACTTCCCATCAAAGATATGAGTGTTGATATGTTCATAAACCCAGGTGATTTCGTGCCGACGATTGGTAACGTACCGGGTTCACCTTTCAATGTTAATCCATTGCCTCGTGATGGAGTAGCTGATCCTGCGGATGGCTTTCTTGTAACAGGCAGTCCTTTCGGGCCAACTTTAGCAGCTGGTACAACATTTATTATCGCAGATGATACAAATGATAAACGGGGTGATACCCAATGGGGTATTAGATTATTAGGGTCAGTAGGTAGCTTTAACTACACATTGAATTACCTCAGTTTAATTGATCAAGATGGTGTAATTTCGGCAACCGGCTCAGTACCTATTTTTACGCCTACGCCGCCTACACCAGCTGGCCCACCAGTCGCGGTGTTACCTGTTCTTGAAGTAACACACGAACGATTAGATATTGCTGGTGCATCGTTTAACTGGTATGCAGATGGAATTGCTACAGTGTTTAGAGGAGAAATGAGTTATACCTTTGATAAGCCGTTTGCAAACTCCCCATTAAATCTTGTGTTTGGAATGATGGGACCTATAAACCCTCTGGATGCAGCCGGTGTATCGGAACGGGATGAGTTAAAAGTTATGTTAGGTATTGATAGACCTACATTCGTTTTCTCAGATACCCGCACGATGAATATTTCCGCGCAAATTATTTATACAGAACGTGAAAATATTGATTTAATCACCGATTTAAATGGTGCGAAAGTTCGTGATAACGAAACTCAAGTCACCTTGCAGTTGAGCCAGCCATTTAATAATGATCAATTCTTCGTAGAGTTCTTTGGTTTGTATGACTTAGATGATGGTTACTGGTTACAGCCACAAGTGAGATGGCAGCCAGGTGACCATTGGCGCGTTTGGGCTTACTACAACGCGTTTGGTGGATCAGAAGACCAAACAACGTCTAATGGTCTAGGTACTAAAACGAATCGCAGTATCGCCGTGTTTGACCATGCAGACGAGCTGAATTTAGCGATTTCATACCAGTTTTAGATCGTTACTCTAATAAAAATTTATATAGGTAATAACAATGAAAATAAATGAATTATTTAAATACGGAATAAGTGCATTGGTGATGGCTAGTGCGTCTTCTATTGCATTAGCTAAAGTGCCACAAGTGGGCGATGTTATTGATGCCAATAATGTTAATGAATACGCAGACTATTTAATTGAATCAAGCATTGAGTTAATTAAAAAAGGGCAAGTATTAAAAGTTATACCGACCAGCAAGGAAGGCGCTTTAAGCCACCCTGATTTTATTGCAGCGACGAAGCGTAATTCAGGCAAAGCTAGATTACTGGATGACTATGGAACGGTAGGGCTTGAAGATGGGAGTTATTGGATTGGTGGCCTGCCCTTTGAAGAACCAAAGTCGGCACTTGAAGTGATGGCTAACTTCCAGTTTGGTAACTTAGCGTTACAAGGTGATGATTGGGGTAGTACAAGGGGGGCAGTCAGGCCAATAAGCCGTATTTATTCAATTAATAAGGACGGTGAAATATATAAGGAGTTGCTTTTTGGTGGTGGGCAGCTGAGTATGGGTGGACGAATTTCTATTGATCCTAAACCCAGCATACCAGGGCATGAGGATGAATTACTAAGGCGTTACCTATCCTTTTTGGCACCCTATGATGTAAAGGGAATTGTTACTCTAGATATTCAATACCAAGATCAGAGCAAATTGCCAGAATCCTACGTATATTTGCCCTCGTTTAGACGGGTACGTCAGGTTTCTACGGCTAATAGAGCTGACTCCGTTGCGGGTACTGAATTAACGCAAAGCGATTTGGGCGGATTCTCCGATCCGCTTGGTTTGTGGACATATAAAACGTTGAAAAAATCACAAATGCTAGTGGCGGTTAAAAATGAAGTGGCTCCGTTAGAAAAAGGTGCGCCAACATTATATAGTGGTTATTTTCCACAACCTCAACGTTTAGTTGAGTTGCGTGAAGCTTATGTGATTGAGGCAACCCCACGATTTGATACGGTTTATAGCAAAAAAACAATGGTTATAGATGCGGAAATTTATAGAATCTCAGATGTGACGGTTTATGATAAACAGGGTAGATTGTTCAAAGGGATTCTCCAAGATTGGGGGCTTACAGAGAATGGTCACCCTAAACCCACATGGATGCTATTGCTTAATTTCCAAACAGGTAGTGCGACGCTTTTCTCAAATCATGATCTTGGTGTGAATGTTGATTTACCATTGAATATTTTCAATAAATCATCAATGAAAGATTTTTCTCGCTAAATATCACCCCATGACTTCGCCTAGATTTAAATTTAGGCGAAGTTTTTTTTACAAGCTACCCGAACAAGTGTTCGTCTAAGTTGATTGTCAGCATGAATACAATTTAAGGTTTATAAGGAGTTCATATGAATATGTTAAACAAGCAAATGCCAGCGACAGAAAAGTATGAAAACATGCCAACAGGACCTGTTGATATAGATGATGCGTTAGCTAGTCCGGCTTATTTTGAGGCAGAACGCGAGGGTATTTTTAAGAAAGTGTGGTTAAACCTTGCACGTGGTTCAGATATTCCAAACCCTGGTGATTATGTTGTTAAAACCATAAAAACGCTCGAAACATCCATTATTCTTGTAAGGAACAAAGAAGGCCAGATAAATGCCTTCCATAATGCTTGCGCGCATAGAGGTATGACGCTTTGTGGAAAGGACGATACATCGGGTAACAAAAAGTTTTTTGCATGTCCGTTCCATGATTGGGTATATGACACCGATGGTGTATTAAAGGCGGTGCCAGACAGGCAGTTTTTTGCTGAAGAAGATTTGGAAGGTGTAACGCTGTCGAAAATTAATGTTGGTTTGTGGGAAGGGTTTATTTTTATTAATCTCGATGCTAACCCAGCGCAAACATTAGAAGAGTTCTTAGGTGAAACCTATAAGGGTTACGAAGGGTACTTTAACGACGATAAGCTAAAGCTCGTCAATCGTTATGTGATGGAAACAGAAATGAACTGGAAGTTTTATGTCGATAGTTCAATTGAGGCTTATCATGCAAACGTCGTACATATCCAGAATAACACGGGCCAAAATAATGAGTCTGGAACGGTATTACAGGTAGATGCGGATGCTATCCGGTTGTATGACCAGCACCGAATTATTGGAATCCCCAGCGGTTTTGGCGATAGGGAGTTGTCTCCAGTTGAAGGCTTATCTTACCAATATGGTTCTGTAACACCATATGACCCACGTTCAGCAGGGGCGGATATGCCATCTGGTATTAATTGTAACAATGACCCAAATTGGGCATTTGATATTGTTGAATTCTTCCCGAATATTGTTTTATTCGTCAGTGCTCCGCTATATGCGGTAATAAGGTTATGGCCATCTTCTGAAAATAAATGTTTGTATGAGGCTGATGTATATATGTCAGAACCTGAAAATGCAGCTGCACGAGTAGCGTTAGAGTATGGCTTACTGTCATTACGAGATGTGTTACGTGAAGACATAAATACGGCTGAAGGTACAACAACAATGACACGCTCTGGCGCAGTCAAAGAATATATTTTCTCAGATCAAGAAATTGCCGTGCGCCATAACTACAAAGTTGTGGACGATATGGTGCAAGCTTGGCTAAAAAGTAAAATGAATAAAGGAGCATAATGATGTCAACAGTTAATGCTAAATTTGCATCATTAAATACGTTTATTGATGAGTGGGCTTTAGAGACAGAACAAGAAAGGTTTGATAAAAGAGTCAGTATGACCGAAGGGCAAATAAAGCCTTTTTACGAGGCTATTATTGGTTTGATGCCCGATATTATGGAGTACCTTAAGGATAAGCCTGTTAACCCTGATAGTGAAGAAGATGCGAATTTGATGCACTTGGCCTTGTCTTGCGTAGAGGTCTCAAGGATTTTTGAAGTTTGGGGTCAAAAAGATGTGCGTAGTGATTATTTGGATCCTGCCAGAGTACGTTGTGTAGGGTATGAAGGAGTGAAAAATGGCGAACGCTGAAACAGAAGGTAAGAACTGGACAAGAGATGAATTTGGTCTTGGTACTGAACCACTTAATGTGGATGTGTATACATCAGAAGAGCAATACGAAAAGGAAATAGACACAATTTTTAGGCATTGTTGGCTGAATGTTGGACGTGTGGATGATTTACCCAATAAAGGGGATTATGTTGTCCATAATTTACCGGAGTTAAATACGTCTGTTTTATTAACACGCGACCAAGATGACGATATCAATGCGTTTCACAATATGTGTTCTCATCGCGGTAATAAAGTGTGCCAAGAGAGTACGGGGAATGCGAAGTTCATCCTATGTGAATTTCATGGCTGGGCTTTTGATGGTAAAGGTATGTTGCGTGATATTGCTGATGAGCCCAATTTTTTCGACCTAGATAAATCTAAGTTAAATTTAAAAACAATCTCCATTGGCATATGGGAAGGGTTTATTTTTATTAATTTGGAAGAAAACCCTAAAGAAACGTTAGAGGAGTATCTTGGTGAGTTGGTTCCTCTATTAAAAGGCTATCCGTTTGATAAATACTCACCAATTTTCGGTTATGAAGGAGAGGTCAATTGTAACTGGAAGATCAGTGTGGATTCACAGCAAGAGGCATATCACGCAGCTTACCTCCATCGCCGTACACTGAATGGCGCTTTAGGTGGAAAGGAGAATCCTTTTATTCACTGCTTAGATTTTAAAAAAATTGGGCGGCACCGGATGTTGTCTATGCCAGCCGGTGATGCGCCACCACGTAAACCAGTAGATACGTTAGCTGCACAAAATACTCGTTCAATACGAAGCTATGCTGATGGGCAAGATTTTAGTGAATGGCCAACGGGTGTAAACCCAACGCGTTCTGATAATTGGGCTGCTGATATTTACGTTGTGTTCCCAAACTTCTGGATTGCCATATTTAATGGTATGTATCAAACGCATAATTTCTGGCCAATGGGCGTTAATAAAATGTATCAACGCATCACGATGCGTTCGACACAACCTGAGAAGCCAAGTGAACGTTGGGCCTTACAATATTCAAGGTGTATGTCACGTGATGTGTGGTTAGAAGACTTTAGTACCCTTGAAGCTACGGCAGAAGTTGCAAAGTCAGGTGCATTTAAGGAAATTCATTTGCAGGATCAAGAGGTGCTATGTAGGCATTTCCATTCGGTCGTTAACGATTATATTAATGGGGCATACAAATGATCAATTCAGAAAAAAAATTGCCGTCACAATTTAAAGAGTTAGATGTTTATTTGGCAAAGTGGTGTTTCCCAACACAGATGGAAAGAACCAACGAACGACAAGAAAGCAATATGGAAGAGATTAAAGACTTTTATCACGCGATTGAGCCGAGAATTCAAGAAATCTTAGATTACCTTGATACGTTTTCGTTAGATAGTTTGGGTGAAGAAGAGCAAACATTACTGGAGTTGAGTTATGCGTTGGCAGAAGTTGCGCCAGCCGTGGAAATGTTTAATCAAAAATACGTAACGGCAACATTTGATGCGCGGGACTTTTTGCCAACACATGAACCTGTATTGAAACGCTCAAAAATGAGCATTGCCCCTAAGTATTAAGTCGTATTTAAATAGTGTTGAAGATGAAATGAGTGACCTAATAGTTTTATGTAAAGTGGGTGATGTTGAGGAAGGTAGCCCGGTAGAGGTTGCCCCCAAAGGGTTTAACTCACTGGCTGTTTATCAATTTGATAAAAACTATTACGTGACCAGTAATATTTGTACGCACGGCATGGCTTTTATGACGGAAGGGTATCAAAACGGTTGTGAAATTGAATGCCCTTTTCATGGTGGGGCATTTAATTTGATAACGGGTGAAGTTTTATCCATGCCATGTAATATTCCATTGAAGACTTATGCGGTAACAGTGGATGGCGATAATATTTGTATTCAAAATGTAGCCGACTAACTGATTAGTTTAAGTATTTGTCACATTAAGTAAAAAATAATGAGAGGGGTCGAATGTTAAAAAGTATTTTTCACGTCAATATTTGTGTCAGCAATCTAGAAAGATCCATAGCGTTCTATGAACAGTTAGGCTTTAAGGTCGTCAATGATTTTACCCTTGAAGGGCCTGATGTTGGTAGATCAATGGGTTTGGATGCATCAAAGTTTAGGGTTGTTTTTATACGTTTAGGTGATGACCCCAATGCTACTGTTATTGATTTGCTCGAATTCATTGATCCTCCTACACAAGGTGCACCCTATGCAACACTTAATAATACAGGGCTTTGCAGAGTAGCATTCAGAGTCGACAATGTTGATGAGGTGTACGAAAAATTAGTTCAAATGAACGTTGAATTTATTGCCCCTATAGAAAGGATGCAAGGCGAGGATGGTAATGATATTTCATACGTATGCTTTAAAGATCCGGATGGAGTTTTCTTAGAAATTATTAGTGGCATGTAAGGGCTTTTATAGTTGAGGAGAATTAAATGAGTGATCAAGATATTATAAAACGCCTTGAACGGCTTGAACGTGAATTAGCAAGGCTTAAAGACATTGAAGCCATTAGAAATCTTAAGGCTGAGCATGCATTAGCATCAGATGACCCAGATAACCTCGCGAAGAGGCTCTTGGCGATTGTGACAAATGATATAGAGCTTGATTATGGTGAAACTTTTGGTATTCATAAGGGCATAGAAGTGTTTAGAGAATTAGTGAAAGACACGCCTTTTATTTGGACTATTCACTACATGATACCGAGTAAAATTGAGATTGCTGATGATGGCAAAACAGCAAAAGGTATTTGGTATTTGTGGGAACCTGCAACGACACCTAGCCCAGTTGATGGTTCTGAAACAGCCATGTGGTTAGCAGGTGTATATCATGATAGCTATCGGAAAATGCCAAACGGTGAGTGGAAAATTTCCAAAATGCAACTTGATTCAAAACTTTTGTGTACGTATGAAGAAGGTTGGGAAAAAACTAAAATAGTTGATTTGTCGAAGACAAAATGGACTGAGTCTTAATGGGAATAGATTTCTCTTTGCTCTGGAATAAATCTCATTGCAAACTCAGCGATAACCGTATTTATTCACTATTAGCAATTACGTTTACATTGTCTTTTTTATCGACTGTTGTTGTTGCTAATCAGACACCGTCACAAAAAAAAGGCCAAGTCGCAATATCACACGTAAAGTCTGTACAAAGTGATAAATTGCAAAATCACGTGCTTCAGTCTCGAGACTCATTATTTGCCATATCTAGATTAACGTCTGAAAGCTTTCTGTTAGTTGGTAACACCGGGCTAGCTGCAATAGCGTCGAATGAGCGTGTGGTGAATAAATTAAAATTGCCGACCAGTATTAATTTACTCAGTGCGCATACTACCCAATCTGCACACGTCTTAGTTGGTGGTGAGCAAGGGCGCTTGTTTATCAGTGATAAATCGATCAAACAGTGGAAAACACTTAACTTGGATACCGAAGAAGCGATTTTTGATTTCATTGAATCACCAACACGTGAGGTGTTTCTTACCGGTACATATGGCTTACTTATGGTGAGCAAGCCGCCTTATGCAGAATGGAAAAGCATACAACTACCCTGGGCAACGTTTCTGAAAAGCGCATGGGATGACTTTGGTGAAGCAGACCCGCATTTATACTCAGGTTGCCAGAACGAACTAGGAGAAATGTTGGTTGTTGGTGAGTTTGGTCTTGTATTGAAGCGTGGCTTAGATGGGGTTTGGCAGAAGATACATGGTGGCTCAGTTGAGCCGGCTATTTATAGCTGTGTCATCTCACCCGATGGGCAAGAGATCGTTGTTGTTGGACAAAAAGGGCTTAGTCTCAGCACATCAGATGGTGGTGTTACATGGATAAAATCTGAAATATCAAGTGATGCCGATTTATATAAAATACAAAAATTTAATGGGGGTTCAATCATCATTGGTGACCACCGGGCGCTGCATGTTTCCTTAAACGATAGTGATTGGTTTTGTTTGCGGTTTACTCGCGATATGCCGTTAGGGTGGTTTGTTGATGCAGTAATTGCAGATAAGAGAGTTGTTATTGTTGGTAGTAACGGTGGATTTAAGTCTACAACATTAAAATCCATTACTAAGGCAGCAAACGAAATAAAAGAGTCAGGGGAGTTTGTTAGCTGTGAATAACTGGGCTGAAAAAATAATAAACAACCGTGTGCCATTACTGTGTATTACGACACTGATTACGTGCGTAGCTGTTTTTTATGCATTCAGTATTTCATTTAAAACCGTCTATGAAGATATTCTGCCTAGGCATGATGCTTATATAGATACCCACCTGACGTATGAAGGACAGTATGGCGGGCCGTTATCGCTAAAGCTTATTCTTGAAACTGAGCAAGGGTCTATTTATACGGCAAAAACAATAAAGAAAATACAAGATATAACCGATGCTCTTGATGCCACACCTTATGTAAATCATGACCAAGTATTTTCTATTTCGTCAAGAAAAGTAAGACGCGTTAAAATTGATGAATACGGTGCTAATAGCGTTCCGCTGTTACCTAAAAAAGACCCATTGCCCTCTACTGATAATGAGTTAAAAGACTTTTCAAGATTAGTTGATAGTACGCCAGGGGTTTTAGGAACGTACGTTTCATTCGATAAATCAGCTGCTTATTTTCAGGCAAGTTTGATACCTGGCGAGATTGATTACTTAAAGGTTTTTAGATATATAAAAAATCTCAGCGATCAGTACACGGATGAATCTCTAACACTACATATGTTTGGCCAGCCTATATTGACAGGTTGGGTGTATACCTATAACGCGGAAGTGGTACAAATTCTAACGAGTTCATTTTTATTAATGCTCGTGATGCTTTGGTATTTTTCTAAAGACATTAGGATGGTGGCGCTGGCCGGTCTGACATCGTTAATCAGTGCTATTTGGGGTTTAGGTTTTGTTGGTGTATTGGGTTGGTCAATGGATCCATTAATACTGGTTATTCCAATGTTAGTGATGGCGCGAACACTCAGCCACTCTGTGCAAATGGGGATGCGTTATCTTGAGATAGTTCGAGAAATACCCTCTATTAGAGAAGCTTGTGCTGAACTGTTAAAGAAACAATTCAGACCTGGTGTCTTAGGTATCGTGACAGATGCTGCAGGAATATTCTTGATTGCCATTGCTGACATATCAATGATGCAAAAATTGGCTGTATTTGCCGGTGTTTGGTCGTTAAGTGTTATTGCAACGGTTCTCGTTATGATGCCATTGTTGATTAGTTATTTAGGGGGTGTGACTAAAGGACGTGTTGTCGAAGAGCGGGAGCATGACGGATTAACTAAAAAAATATTAAGTGGTATTTTTCACCTTTCAGATAACAAGAAAAGCCGCATTATGGTGTGGGTATTGTTTGGTGTTATATCATTAGGAGCGCTCTGGATATCACAAGACTTGGAAGTAGGCGAAATAGAGCCCGGCACCAGTTTATTATGGCCAGATTCAAGTTATAACCAAGCCGTTAAGCTACATACCAATAAGTTCATTGGGCCAGATGAGTTATTGGTTATTGTTGAGGCAACACCGGACTCAAATGAACTTAATGGGAGTTTGGATTCTGTTGATATTCGCCATCCTGACATAATAAAAAAGATGCAAATGTTTCAATACATGATGGGTGGGTTGGATAGTGTAAAGGGCAGTTTATCTTATGTGGATTTGCTGCCGAGTGTGAAGCGTAGTCTATCTGGAAATTATCCGAAATTTGAGCTGGCACCACAAGATCAAAGAGAGGCTGGGCAGCTAACGAGTTTATTACAGGGGAACTCTGCTCCAGGTGATTTTGATTACCTATTTGATCAAAAATATAGAAATGCCAGCGTACGTTTTTTTGTTCCAGACCATAAAGCAAATACAGTAAAAGAGGTTGTTGACCGAGCGAATGAAGTTATAAAAGAAATTGAATCAAAAGAGTCATCCTTAGCGGGAACATTGCGCATGGCTGCTGGCAGTATAGGTATCGCTGCTGCAACCAATATGGAGGTTTCAAGGGCTCAATCACTTAATTTCTTATTGACAACGTTGGTTATTATTGTGGCCATATGGCTAGGCTATAAATCAATGTCTGCTGTTCTCATATTGATTACTCCTTTGCTATTTACGGACGTTGTGGTGGCAGCCATTATGGTAAAGATGGGAATTAGTATTAATGTAAATACCTTGCCAATATTATCAGTGGGTATGGGGATTGGTATTGATTATGGGATCTATTTATTGAGTCGATCAATAGAAGAGGGGAAAAAAGGCGTGCATAAGTCAATGAGCGATGCAGTTCATCACGCCATTTTAACCAGTGGTAGAGCTATTTTCATTACTGCGATTACGATGGTTGTTGCCGTTGGTGCTTGGTACTTTATGTCTAATCTTAGGTTTCAAGCGGATATGGGACTGTTGCTAGCGTTAATTATGATTATTAATTGCCTTGGAGCGCTTATATTAATTCCGTTGATGATTCATACGTTTAAACCCAAAATGATTAGTCAGTCGGTAAGTGGGGATTAATAAATTTAGTTTCAATAAATGAGTGATTCAAAGCATTTAAATATTATTTAATACTGTGAAATTGGTATGAATGATTTAACTTAAATTGACGCGTTAACGCGAGGAGTATTATGAAAGAATCAAATAGATCTATTGACGAATTAGACTGGAGTGATGCTACAAAAGTACCTTTTCAGGTTTACACAAATGAAGATATTTATAAGCTTGAACAAGAGAGTATTTTTCGTGGAGAAACGTGGAGTTTTGTTGCGTTAGAGTCTGAATTAAAGGAATCATTTAGCTATAAGTCTACCTTTATAGGTGATGTGCCTGTTGTTGTTACACGAGATGATAAAGGTGTTTTTCATGCGTGGGTAAACCGATGTTCACATCGCGGTGCAGAGATATGCCGAAATCGACATGGTAAATCTGAGGATGGAACATTCACATGTGTCTATCACCAATGGGCATTTGATGCAGCTGGGGAATGTGTTGGCGTGCCGTTTCGTAAAGGCCATCAAGGAAAGGGCGGCTTCCCCAAAGACTTCAAGCCCAGTGACAGGCCCTTGCAACAATTAAAAGTTGAAACATTAGGCGGTGTAATTTTTGCGAGTTTTGCAACTAAAGGGCCGACCTTAGAAGAATATTTGGGCCCTGAAATGGTTCGCATGATGGGCCGAGTACTTTGCAAACCGTTGGAATATTTAGGTGTGACTCGGCAGTTTGTTAATGCCAACTGGAAATTGTATACGGAGAATACTAAAGACCCTTATCACGCCAGTTTGCTTCATCTTTTTCATGCAACATTTGGTGTGTACAGGTCAACAATGGGCGGCGGTTGTCAAGTGGGTGGGCCGTTAGGTATGCATAGTCTTCTTAGTGCATACACAATTGAGAATGAGGATAAATCAGAATACGAAAAAGGTGATTTACGAAGTTATGACACAGGCGTACATTTAGTCGATACATCTGTTTTAGAAGTGACTCCTGAATTAGACCCTGTTTTTACCAATCACATTCAATCGATTTTTCCTTCAATGGTATTGCAGCAGATTCATAACACGTTAGCTGTTCGTCAAATTTTACCCAAGGGTGTTGACCAGTTTGAATTAATATTCCACTTTTTTGGTTACGAAGATGATACGCCCGAGTTGAGGGCTGAAAGAATTAGGCAGATGAATTTGGTAGGGCCCGCCGGTTATATTTCAATGGAAGATGGGGAGGCAACTGAGCTAGTACAAAATGCTATAACAGCCGACCCAAATCATCACTCCTTAATGGCGATGGGGGAAGACGGAGATGAAAGTACATTATTAACCGAATCGATACTTCGTGCTTACTGGAAAGGTTACCAACAAATTATGGGTGTCACTAAATAAATATGTATACATTAGTCAAAGGATAAAAAAATGGATGAAGTAGATTTTGAAAAGAAATACATCGATGTTAATGGTGTTAAAACTTGCTATATAGAAGCAGGTGAAGGTGAACCTCTGATCCTAATTCATGGGGGAGGTGCAGGTGCTAATAGTTACGGTAATTGGTTTGCAAGTCTGCCCCTTTTTAGTAAGAGGTTTAGAACGATTGCCATTGATATGATTGGCTTTGGACATTCTGAAAGCCCTGCTGTTATAGGTGCAGATTATTCGCAAAAAACACGTTATGAGCATTTGGCTGGTTTTATAAAAGCCATGGGTTTTGAAAAAGCTTCATTGGTTGGAAACTCAATGGGTGGCGCGACAGCAATGGGTGTTGCTGTCGAATATCCCGGACTTGTTGATAAACTGATTTTGATGGGGAGCGCGGGTTTAAATACAGAAATTTCTGAAGCATTGATGCCGATACTTAAATATGATTTTACAAAAGAAGGGATGGTTCGTATGGTGCAAACGTTAACGAATGATGACTTTGAAATTACCGAAGAAATGATTAATTATCGGCATAAGAACTCGGTTAATCCCAGCAATAAAGAAGCCTATGGACATGTAATGGAATGGATTAAGTCACAAGGTGGTTTATTTTATGAAGAGGATTACATCGCCAAGGTCACACAAAAAACGTTGGTTGTTAATGGTAAAGATGACCTAGTAGTGCCATTAAGCCATGCCTATAAGTTTCTACAGTTAATTAACGACTCATGGGGTTATATTGTGCCTCATTGTGGCCATTGGGCGATGATTGAGCACCCTGAAGATTTTGCTTCGGCGGTTAGTCGATTTATCGAGTCTCATTAAACCAAGGGAGAACACATGTCTAATTCAGCTTTAACCCTAGAGCTTAAAAGCGAAGTCGAAGACCTACTCAATGCGTACGCACAGTGTATTGATAACGACGAGCTAGAAAGTTGGCCTGATTTTTTTACGGATAAGTGTCTGTATCGAATAATTCCTAGAGAAAACCACGAAATAGGTTTGCCCACAGCCGTGATGTGGTGTGATAGCCGAGGCATGTTGGAAGATCGTGTTACCGCGCTTCGTCATGCCAACGTATACCAAGTGCAATGGTACCGCCATATCATTAGCAACCCTGTTATTACTACCGCAGATGGTGACACGTTTAAGGCCCAATCAAATTATGCTGTATTCAAAACCTGTAATGATGGTGAAAGTACGGTGTACAACGTAGGCCGTTATGTTGACGTGATCGTTCGCGTAGATGGACAGCTTAAATTCAAAGAACGTTCTGCCATATTCGACACCCATAAAATCACCACATTAATGGTTATCCCTATTTAAAAAAAACGTATTGTTGGTAATAAACTTATAAAAATTGAAGGAGAACACGATGGACCAAAGAGAAAGAGTATTAGTGAATGAAGACGTTGTAAAAAAGAGTAAACAATGGCCTAATTTTATAAGAGCGAAACTAGGCTTTAGAAATCATTGGTATCCTGTTTTATTTTCAGATGAAATAAAAGAAGGTGAGCCAACAAAAACCACCTTATGTGGTGAAAATTTATTACTTAACCGCGTTGATGGGAAAGTGTTTGCGATTAAAGATCGTTGTCTACATCGTGGTGTAGAGCTATCTAAAAAAGTAGAGTGTTATACCAAAGATACCATCACTTGTTGGTATCACGCTTGGACCTATCAATGGAAAGATGGTCTGCTATGCGACATCATGACTGATCCCGGCAGCAAAATGATTGGCAAACACAGTTTAAAAACTTATCAAGTGCAAGAGGCCAAAGGTATGGTTTTTATCTTTTTAGGCGATATCGAACCGACACCGCTTATTGATGATGTGCCACCAGGGTTTTTAGATGAAGGTCGGGCTATTCGTGGCATGCGACGTGAAGTTGCGTCTAACTGGAGAGTTGCGGCTGAAAATGGTTTTGATTCTACCCATGTTTTTATCCATAAAGACAGTAAGTTAATTAAAGGCAACGAAACCGTTATACCACTTGGTTTTGCTCCACCAGTTGGCGGTGATGAAGGGGCGTTGTGGGAAGTAGTGAATAATGAGACTGGCCCCAAGGGTGTTTACGACAATATTGGCCAGCATGCCGTACCCGTTATGGAGGGCAAAATTCATGGTGAGACTGTTCTTAGGCCTGTTATTGGTGGAAATAAGCGTATTGCGCAACAAATATCAATTTGGTTGCCAGGCGTACTCAAGGTCGACCCATTCCCTGATCCAACACTTATACAATTTGAATGGTATGTGCCAAAAGACGAGAATACTCATTGGTACATTCAAACGCTGGGCAGGGAAGTGGCTAATGCAGCGGAAGAAGAACAGTTTGACAAAGAGTTTCATGAAAAATGGAAAGACCTTGGTTTACACGGTTTTAATGACGATGATATTTGGGCCAGAGAATCAATGGAAAAATTCTATAAAGATGACTGGGGTTGGATAAAAGAGCAGCTGTTTGAATCGGATGGGAATATCGTCGCTTGGCGGAAATTAGCCAGCGAGGCAAACCGAGGTGTTCAAACACTAGACGATTTATAACGGATAGGACAACGACAATGAGTTTTCCTGAAAATAATAGGTTAGATGAACTGTTTGATCGACGCCCTGATGAGGGTATATACACTGTCGATCGCCGTGTATATACCGATCCAGAGCTATATGAACTGGAGTTAGAGACCATTTTTGAGGGTTCATGGATCTATGTTGCTCATGAAAGCCAGATACCCAATAAGGGCGACTTTATTACCGTGACGATGGGGCGTCAGCCTGTTTTTATTAACCGTGATATGGACGGGACTATTAATGGTTTCATTAATGCTTGTCCCCACCGTGGGGCGCGTTTATGTAGAACGGAACGGGGGAATGCAAAAAGTTTTACCTGTACCTATCATGGCTGGGCATTTGCTAGTGATGGTGAAGCAAAATGGATTCAACGAGAAGAAGAAGGCTACCCTGAGCCACTAGACCATAAGAATGATGTCGGCTTAAAACACGTAGAGAAAGTGGAAAGCTACCGAGGGTTTATTTTTGCAAGTTTATCAGCTGATGTTCCAACGCTCGAAGATCACCTATTGGGTGGCAAGGCTTACATTGATATGCTGGTTGACCAAGCGCCGCATGGCTTGGAAGTATTAAGAGGCTCATCAAGTTGTATTTATAAAGGCAACTGGAAACTGATGCTTGAAAATGGTGGTGGGGATGGTTTACACCCAGACTATGCGCACAGTTCTCTTTTACAAGTGGCTGCTCGTAAACAAAAAAGAAACGATGAAGTCCAAACCATGCAAATATCAAATATGCATGAGAAGGTTGGTGGCCAGTGGGCATTTGGAAATGGACATACGGGTATCTGGTTTAATTTCCCAAACCCTGAAGACCGCCCAGCTTACAAGCATTTGGCTGAATTAACTGAAGCTTACGGCGAAGAAAAAGCACATTGGATGACCGGTATTTTTCGTAATTTATCAATATACCCTAATCTACATTTACTTGACCAAATGGCAACGCTTATTCGAACCTTTAGGCCATTGGATGTGAACCGTACAGAGATAAATTTTTTCTGTATTGCACCGGTGGGTGAGCCAGTAGAAGATAGAAAAAAGCGGCTACGTCAATTTGAAGAGTTTTTTGCGGGCAGCGGCATGGGAACACCTGATGATAATGCCGAATTTGAAGAGTGTCAGTCTGGTTCTGAAGGGCGAAATTTAGCCAGTAGCTACATTTCCTTCGGTCTACATAATCGCCATGAAGGGACAAGTGAAGTGGCCAAAGGATTGGGTATAGAGCTCTCACATAGCGGTGTTATTGGTTATGAGGGTTGCACAATGACGCAGTATGACCGGTGGATGGAGCTTATGACTAAAGGGTGTGAATCATGAAAGCTGAGTCTATAGGTTTTGATACGTGGAACAGCCTGTCGTCAGTCTTATATGAAGAAGCTGCTTCATTAGATGAGCAGCGTTGGGATGATTGGCTGTCGCTGTATACAGATGATTGCGTTTATTGGGTACAAGCATGGAATGGTGAGCATGAATTAGCCAATGACCCTGAAAATGAAGTATCGCTGATCTACATGGACAATAAAACCATGCTAGAAGATCGTATGTGGCGATTTACAAGCGGGACATCTCCTGCATCAACACCGCTGCCTAGAACGAACCACCTTATAGGTAATGTAACCCTTGTTGAATTTGGTACAGATAAAGCGGTATTGAAAAGTCATTGGCAAGTAGCGTCGTACAGGTTTCGAGAGTTAACTCAGATAGCAGGCCGTAGTCGTTATACGTTAAAGCTAGAGGACGGACAGTGGAAGATAGGTAGCAGACAAACTGTCATCATCAATGATCAGGTGCAAACAGCGTTGGATCTATACCATATTTAAAATAAATGAATGCTCGTACAATTTACTCAATGAAAGATAAACTTATACGATTAAGTGAGGCTTTTATATGCAAATAGAACTCTTTACAGGGGAGCGACTATATTTTGCAACTATGACATGGGTGTTGAAGTTAAATAATCAACGGACGTGTCTGGTATCTATCAATAAGAAGATATCTCGATAAAGTACAGTTTTCCCTTTATCTGTTATATGCCAAAGGGGAGGTAGCACAACAATTAATTAATATGACGTTAGGTTGGTAAATGATGAATGATTTTGATGAGGAAAAAGATCCGATTGTTAATCCTGAAGTAGTAAAAAAAATTAAGGGCTGGGGTAATTATATACAAGCTAAACTTGGTTTTCGTAACCACTGGTACCCTGTCGGCTTTAGTGAAGAACTTGAAGAAAATAATCCGATGCCAATTCAATTAGGCGGTGAAAAACTATTAATCAATCGAATAGATGGGGAGGTCTTCTGTATTGCAAATACTTGTTTGCACCGGGGTGTTCCTTTATCCAAAAAAATCGAGTGCTATAGTAAAGATACGATTACTTGCTGGTACCATGGTTGGACTTATAATTTTAACGACGGCAAACTTTGCGATATTTTGACGGACCCAAATAGTAAAATGATTGGGACCCGTGCATTACAGACGTACTTTGTAGAAGAAGTAAAAGGGATGATGTTTGTTTATCTTGGTGATGTGGCAGAGGGTGAAAAACCACCTGCGTTAGCGTTAGATCTGCCTCCTGGGTTTTTAGATGAAGACCGTTATGCATTGGGTATTCGTCGGGAGATTGGCTCTAACTGGCGGCTTGGTGCCGAAAATGGTTTCGACACAACGCATATTTTTATTCACAAAGATTCTGATTATTTAACCGCTCGTGATGCACCAATTCCTCTTGGTTTTGCAACGGAGCAAAAGTTAGAGCTGGATATACGCGACAAAGATGATGCGCCAAAAGGAGTTATTGACCCTCTGGTAGGTAATTATCGTCCAGTGTTTGAAGCAAGTATAAAAGGTGAGCCTGCATTGAGCAGTGTGCGACCAAAAGGAGAGCATCAAACGATTTTTCGTATCTCACTTTGGCTGCCTGGTATTCTTGCAGTAGAAAATCATCCTGAACGCGATATAACACAATTTGAATTTTATGTGCCGATTGACGAGCGCAAGCACATGTATTTTCAGGTTCTTAGTAAAGAGGGTGTTACAGAGCCAGAGCAAATAGAACGCTACAAAGAGGTATTTAAATCACTTCATGAGCCACTTGCTCTACGTGGATTTAATGATGATGATGTTTGGGCTCGTGAAGCATCACAGGCGTTTTATGATGATGATTACGGCTGGTTGGAAGAACAACTTTTTGAAGCTGACCACAATTTAATTGCTTGGCGAAAACTGGCTAGTGAACATGGTCGCGAGATTCAAAGAGCACCTCGAACTGGGACGGCTAGAGTTATTGCATCGAAAAAGGAGTAAATAAGATTTATTGCTTTTGAGTAAAGCATTAATGCGAGAGGGCAAGTTAACAATGGCTGTAATCATGGCTTTCCTTAGTTAATGGTGATGTGATATTTTCGCTAATGAAGTTACCGAAGTATTAGTATAATTCAAATTCAAGTTGGTCTTTTTGTTCTTTAGAATTGGCTTTTAGTAAATTGCTGGTGGTTATGCCAACTAACCGAATGCCTTGTTGTCCAGCATCTGTTCGAGATAAAAGCTCTGTAAATATCGTAGGTATGTGTGTCAACTGAATAAAGCTTTTCATATCGCTGTATGAACGGGTGATGGATTTAAAACTGGCGTATTTTATTTTCAGGGTGACTGTTTTAGTGACGAACTGTTGGGTTTCTAATTGTTGGAATACTTTTTCCGCTAGCGTAATGAGCTGTTCAAGTAACACAGTTTTATCGTAAACATCCTCTTTAAAGGTGGTTTCTTTACCTAACGATTTTCGTACACGTGTACTGCGCACGGGGCGGTTGTCTATGCCGCGAGCTATTTGGTAAAAATAGTCAGCCGATTTGCCAAAATGCTTGGCGAGTTCGAAGCGGCTTTTTGTACGTAAATCTAGGCCTGTTTTAACCCCCAAACGGTTCATTTTAGTTTCGGTTGCGGGGCCAACACCGTAAAAATCACCAATGGGTAAGGCGGATATAAATGTTTCACCTTGTTCCGGCCTAATAACATACAAGCCATCGGGCTTGTCCATGTCCGATGCGACTTTTGCCAGAAACTTATTGTAGGAAACACCGGCCGAGGCAATCAGTTGAGTTTCTGCCTGAATGTCTTTTTTAATGGCTTCGGCAATACGCGTTGCTGACCCTTCAAATTCAGAACTGTGGCTAACATCAAGATAAGCCTCATCAAGTGATAACGGCTCGACGTCTGATGCGTAGTGCCAAAATATCTCGTGGATTATTTTTGATACGGCTTTATACGCATCAAATCGAGGTGGTACAAATATAGCATCTGGGCAAAGCTTAACGGCGCGTGAGCATGGCATCGCGGAATGAATGCCGAATTTACGCGCCTCGTAGCTACACGCCGCCACCACACCGCGGCTATTGGGCTGGCCACCAACAATAACCGGCTTGCCTTGCAACTTAGGCTGGTCACGCTGTTCTACAGAGGCAAAGAATGCGTCCATATCGATATGGATTATTTTGCGTTGTTTTGTTGTCATCATTAGGTTTTGCTAACCTAAAAGCTGCTGTAAAGGTTTAGAGTTTATCATTTTGTAGGGCGATCAAGAATAAGAAATATAGCTACAAAAATATGGGGTTATTGTATGGGAAAAACTCTATTTTTAAGATAAAGATAAAGATAAAGATAAAGATAAAGATAAAGTGATTTAAGTCATGGGGGCAGCTAAATGGGCAGGGTATATATTATATAATGGCGTGATAATACATGAGGCTATTGGCCTTACAATGACATTTAAAACAATAATTATGGGAATTAAGAAAATGGATTTAGCTAAGAAAAACATAAAAAGAATAAGTGTGCATACAGAGAGGTGTCGTAAAAAAGTTATCAACTTTTTCCTTATTGTACTTCTGTCAACTCCCATCACAGCAGTTAATGCTGGTGGAATAAATTTGGAGGGGCTAGGCATTCGAGCCATTAGCATGGGTGGCGCATTTATTGGCTTAGCAGATGATGCCTCCGCTATTCACTGGAACCCTGCTGGTCTAAGCCAATTAAAAGGTTCTGGCTACACTTTTGGTGTTTACTCAATGACGGCTAAAATTGACGCAAAAAATGGGGTTACAAACAGACGAATAGGTGACCTTGATAAACCGTATGACCCAAATAAAGGCGATCTTTTCCCAGCCTTTTACGAGTCTGAGCCTGCTAACTTTGATGATGATGAGGAGCTCTGGTTAGGTGCAGCCACTATGCCTTCATTTGTCGCCTTCAAAAACTACGGCCGCTACACACTCGCGGGCGGTATCTTTGGTGTAGGTGGGGCTTATTCAAGCTATAACGATAAAATAACTGACCCTGTTACAGATGCAGAAATTGAGGCAGATGTTTTTGCCATTTTGGGACTAATGGCAGTCAACGGCTCGATAGGCTATCAAGTAACAGAAAAATTTAGCGTGGGTGTTGGTGCGGACCTTCTTCTTAACGTTTGGCGAGGCGATGTCCACAAAGATTACAGAGCCCCCGACCCGACGCTAGATTATAACTACGATGCACAAATTCGTAAGTGGGGATACGGTTTTCAAGGTCACCTTGGTATGCTCTACAAATTTAATGAACAATGGAGCGTTGGCGCAACATACCGCACCGGCTCTAGTATGAAGCTTAAAGGTGATACGCGTGTTAGCTTTAAGGGCGGAAGTGACATTCGACTTGACCCATTTAGAACCAACGAAAAAAGTGATGGTTATACTGAATTTGAATACGGTGCTTCATGGGGTTTAGGTGTTGCTTATAAGCCAACAAACAAACTGACCTTCACTTATGATTATCGCGAAAATGACTGGAGTGACTTTAAGTGGCCAGGTTCTAATGCAAAGTTCGATAATCAGGGTGTATTTCTACAGAATATTGACGAAGACCCCGGTTGGACGCGTGCTCACGGCTATAGCGTTGGTACAGAATACTTACTGAATGACACAGTAACTCTACGAGCCGGTTACACAAATGAATCTTCTGGCATACCTTCGGAGTTTGAAAACCCGGTGACCATTACCATTGGAGATATACAAATCGCCAGCGTCGGTATTGGTATTCAATACGATACGTGGAAGGTGGATGCCTTAGTTGGCACCATGTGGGGTGGTACAGGGCTTGGTGTTGATCACCGTTGTTATGATGTTGGCATAAGCTTTATGCGCATGTTCTAACAAAGAAACGACAAAAACATTCCCCATTATTTGGGGAATGTTTTGCTTCCATTTCGAGCGGACCAATTTAGTTCGTCAATATAAACAAAAGGAACTAAACGTTTGCATGTTCGTGAACAGTGCATCCAGAATGAATGCCAAGTTGGCATGGCTCATAGCCACAAGTAGCAATAGTCCTTGATTGTTTATTAGGTGGCTGCCTTTTTAATCACAAGGTATACCCCATAAATGGCGATTAACATGCCTGCAATAGCAATGGGTGTTAGTGACTCATCAAAAAGCCACCATGCTTCAATAGCGGTAACGGGTGGCACTAAATAGAAGTAGCTGGCAACTTGCGTTGTTTTGCCTTCGTGAATCATATGCATCAGTAACAAAATAGCAATAATG
>LWDU01037383.1_pt1 | contig 42591 bp, 39 predicted proteins | sample 727161 | NCBI WGS metagenome assembly LWDU01 (sample SAMN04566230, study PRJNA314399) | hydrothermal vent metagenome | isolation source: deep sea hydrothermal plume seawater | place: Mexico: Gulf of California, Guaymas Basin | collected 2004-07-11
ATCGTGCCGGTGATCTTTGCGGGCGGCTCTTACGCTCTCATCGCCTACCTCACCGGCAACATCATCTTTGCTGACTATCTCGGCATCCAGTTCACGCCCGGGGCAGGCGAGATGAGCGTTCTGCTCGGCGCGATGATTGGCGCAGGCATGGGCTTCCTCTGGTTCAACGCCTTTCCGGCGACCGTCTTCATGGGCGACACCGGATCGCTGGGTCTCGGCGGCCTGATCGGCGTCGTCGCCGTCGCGGTCAAGCATGAGTTTGCGCTGGCCATCATTGGCGGTCTCTTTGTCATCGAGGCGCTTTCGGTGATGATCCAGGTCGGCTGGTTCAAGATCACCAAGCGCCTGACCGGGACCGGCAAGCGCGTCTTCCTGATGGCGCCGCTGCACCACCACTTCCAGAAAGAGAACTGGCCTGAAACCAAGGTCGTTGTCCGCTTCTGGATCCTCTCCATCCTGTTCGCCCTTGCGGGCCTTGCCACGCTGAAGCTGAGGTAGCCCGCACCTTATGATCCCGATTACCGAATATGCTGGAAGAGACGTTGCGGTGTACGGCCTTGGCCGGACTGGCCTTGCGGCTGCGCGCGCTCTGAAAGCCGGTAAGGCAAAGGTTCATGCCTGGGACGACAATGAGGCATCGCGGGCCAAGGCCGAAGCTGAGGGCATCCCGGTTTCTGACCTCAACAAGCGCGACTGGCAGAATTTCGCCGCTCTGGTGCTCTCGCCAGGAATACCGCTGACACACCCGCAGCCACACCGTCTCGTGCGGCTGGCGCAGATGACGAATGTCCCAGTCGTCGGCGATATGGAGCTTTTCGCGCGGGCAGTTCAGTCGCTGCCTGAACGTGGCCGCCCGAAGATCATCGGCATTACGGGCACGAACGGGAAATCGACGACCACCGCCCTTATCGGCCACATCCTCAAGGAGTGCGGCCTCGACGTTCATGTCGGCGGCAATATCGGTACAGGCGTTCTTGACCTGCCAGCGCTTTCGGCGAACGCGTACTATGTTCTTGAGCTCTCATCCTATCAGCTTGACCTGACCAAGAGCCTGCATTGCGACGTGTCGGTCCTGCTTAACATGTCGCCAGATCATCTGGACCGGCATGGCGATATGGACGGCTATGTCGCCGCCAAGAAGCGCATCTTCCGCAATCAGGGGCGCGGCGATACGGCGGTCATCGGGATCGATGACCACCACACGCAGGCCATCGCTATGGGCCTTGCTGGCAGCGGCGAAATGCGTCTGGCGCGTATCTCGTCAGAGTTTGCGCTGGGGCGCGGCGTCAGCGCCGTCGATGGCAAGCTATTCGACAGCCTCGCCAACAATGCCGTACGCGTTGGTGACCTAGGCGAGTCTGCGACTCTTCCCGGCCGCCATAACTGGCAGAATGCGGCCGCTGCCTATGCTGCTTGCCGCGCACTCGGGCTCGACCCGGGCCGGATCTTCGGCGCCATCCTGACCTTTCCTGGCCTTGCCCACCGTATGGAGCAGGTCGGCGAGATCGACGGCGTGCGCTTTGTCAACGACTCCAAGGCCACCAATGCGCAGGCCGCAGAGCAGGCGCTCCGCGCCTATCCGCGCGTCTACTGGATCGCTGGTGGCCAGCCTAAGGCGGGCGGTATCGAGCCGCTGATGCCTCTGATGGACCGTGTCGCCAAAGCCTATCTCGTCGGTGAAGCCGCTGATGAATTTGCCCGTACGCTCGAAGGCAAGGCCGCCCATGAAAGCTGCGGCACGCTGGACAAGGCGGTCGCACGCGCACTCGAGGACGCAAAGGCCTCGGGCGAGGAAAACCCGATCGTGCTGCTCTCACCGGCCTGCGCCAGCTTCGACCAGTTCAAGGATTTCGAGGCGCGGGGACAGGCCTTCCGTGAGGCGGTCGAAACACTTGGCGGGGATGCGCTCCGCCCGGTCATGCGAGAATCGGCATGACGGTTTCGGTCGGCAGCACGGTGATCGTCCCGCGCTCCGAGCGGTCGATCATCACCGAATGGCGCCTCAGCGTGGACTGGCGCATCATGGCCGCATCCTTCACGCTGCTTGGCCTCGGCCTGATGCTGTCACTGGCAGCTGGCCCACCAGCAGCTGAGCGCCTTGGCTATTCAGACCCATATCACTTCGTCAAACGCCACTGCGTCTTCGCGGCTGGCGCATCGGTCGTGCTCATCGCGGCCAGCATGATGACGCGTGTCTGGGTGAGGCGGATATCTGCGTTGATCTTTGCTGGATCGCTCGTCCTGCTCGCGGCGATCATGTTGATTGGCCATGAAGCGAAGGGGGCGGAGCGCTGGGTCAATATCGCAGGCTTTACGCTTCAGCCGTCAGAGTTCGTAAAGCCCGTCCTGATCGTGCTAATCGGCTGGCTCCTCGCGCAGCGGCGTCTTTTTCCGGACGGGCCCTGGGCGGTCGTCGCGCTTGTCTTCTACGTCGTGGTTCTAGGCCTCCTGCTGCTGCAGCCGGATGTCGGTCAGTCGGCGCTGATTACGGCCGCCTTCATCGCGACCTTCTTCGTGTCTGGATTGCCATGGCGCTGGGCGGCGGCCTTCTTCGCCGGCGGTGTGACGCTCAGCGGCGCGCTCTATGCGCTGCTTCCACACGTGCGCTACCGGGTGAACAGCTTCATCAACCCGTCTGACTATGACACCTACCAGATCGACAAGGCGTCCGAAGCGATCTCGCGCGGCGGCCTTCTCGGGGCCGGGCCGGGTGAGGGGACAGTGAAATCCAGCCTGCCGGATGCTCACACGGACTTCATCTATGCGGTGCTTGGCGAAGAGTTCGGCTATGTCGCTGCGCTGCTGGTAATCGGCCTCTATGGCTATATCTGCTGGCGTGGCCTTCGCGCTGCATCGCGCCTGCATGACCCTTATCCGCGTGCGGCTGCGTCCGGTCTTTTCACCCTGTTCGCCTTGCAGGCAGCGATCAATATCGCCGTCAATGTCAGCCTCATCCCGCCAAAGGGGATGACGCTGCCTTTCATATCGTATGGCGGCTCTTCCATGCTTGGGATTGCGCTGACGCTTGGTCTCGCGCTCGCCTTGATCCGCCGCCAGAGCCTTGGGATGAGAGGTCGACATGGCTAACAAACCGCTCGTCATTATCGCCGCGGGCGGCACGGGCGGGCACATGTTCCCGGCTGCAGCCTTTGCTGAAGAGATGCGCGCGCGGGGCTGGCAGGTCGGACTGATAAGCGACGCGCGCGGGCTCTCCTATGCAGACAGCTTTCCAGCCGACTGGAAGGAAGAAGTTGCCGCTGCCAGCCCGAATATCCGCAAGCCCTGGACGCTGCCATCTGCTGTTCTCAAAATCTGGCGCGGCATCGGACGTGCCAACCGGTTGATGAAGTCCAGAAAGCCTGCGCTTGTTGCGGGTTTTGGCGGCTATCCCGCCTTTCCGGCCCTCAGCGCCGCGCGCCGGTGCGAGGTGCCCATCATCGTTCATGAGCAGAATGCGGTCCTTGGCCGGGTTAACCGGCAGTTCGCGTCAAAGGCCGCGTTTGTCGCTTCAGGCTTCCCACGCCTCGACAAGCTGCCGGCTGGTGTGCGCCATGAGCCGGTCGGCAATCCGGTCCGTGCGCCCATTGCGGCCATGCGCGGTGCGCCATTTCCGCCGACCAGCGGCGACCTCAATATCTTCATCACGGGTGGCAGCCAGGGTGCCCGCATCCTCGGCCAGATCATCCCGCTCGCCATTGCGTTTCAAACGCCGCCGCCGCTTCGCGCCCGCCTCAAGATCGTCCAGCAGGTGCGCGAAGAACAGCTCGATGAGGTCCGCGCCATCTATGAAGAGGTCGGTCTTCGACATGAGTTGCGGCCCTTCTTCGCCGATATGGCAGAACGCCTCGCTGCCGCGCACTTGATCATTGCGCGCTCTGGCGCAGGCACGGTTAGCGAAATTTCAGCCGTTGGGCGCCCGTCCATTCTTATCCCGCTCAAGATCGCGATGGATGACCACCAGGCCGCAAACGCGGAGGCCCTCGTCGATGTCGACGCTGCTGATGTCGTGCTTGAGGACAATCTCTACCCGAACCTCCTCGGTGAACTGATCAAGGTGCGGCTGGAGAATGGCGAAGAGCTGGAGGCGCGCGCCGCTCGGGCGAAGGACGCGGGCACGGTCACTGCGGCGCAGGACCTCGCAGAACTCGCCATAGAGGCAGCTAGCTGCTGATCTCCTCTAGACCGATTGCCCCTAAATTGCCGCGTCGCAGCCATCTCAGCATGCTCGCGCTTGCCTAGTCTGGCCTCCACACGTTACTGCGGAGGACCCCGTTTCCATGCCCTACGAAGTCAGAACATTCATGCCAAACAAACCTTCGCCCTTTGATCTCGGTCCGGCCCACCTCGTTGGCATAGGCGGCATCGGCATGTCAGGCATTGCCGAGATCATGATCAATCTCGGCTACAAGGTCCAGGGCTCCGACGTGAAGGACAGCGCCAATGTGGAGCGTCTGCGCGCCAAGGGCGCGACCGTCCATATCGGCCACAAGCCGCAGAATGTGATCGGGGCAGGGGCCGTCATCATTTCTTCGGCCATCAAGGCAGACAACCCGGAAGTCGTCGCCGCGCGTGAGTCAGCCATCCCTGTCGTGCGCCGCGCCGACATGCTGGCAGAGATCATCCGCCTGAAATGGACGGTGGCTGTCGCAGGCACGCACGGCAAGACCACGACGACAACGATGGTCGCTGCACTCCTTGATGGCGCAGGCATCGACCCGACCGTCATCAATGGCGGCATCATCAATGCCTATGGCTCTAACGCCAAAGCCGGCAATGGCGACTGGATCGTGCTTGAGGCTGATGAGAGCGACGGCACCTTCACAAAGCTGCGCCCGACCATCGCGATCGTGACCAATATGGACCCCGAACATATGGAGCATTACGGCTCCATGGAGGCGCTGCGGTCCGCTTTCGATACCTATGTGAAGAACATCCCGTTCTACGGGTTTGGCGTCCTCTGCACCGATCATCCCGAAGTCTCCGCCATGGTGGCGCGCGTGTCTGACAGGCGCATCCTGACCTATGGGTTCAACCGTCAGGCAGACGTCCGTGCGACCAATCTTGAATCCGATCCGGGCGGCGTGACTTTCGATGTCGTCCTACGTGAGCGTCTCGGCATCGGCGTGTCTTCGATTGAAGGCGTTCGGCTGCCAATGGCGGGCGACCACAACGTTTCCAACGCCCTCGCCGCCATCACGGTCGCGCTGGAGCTTGGCGCGACGCCCGACCAGATCCGCACCAGCTTCAGGAATTTCGGCGGCGTGAAACGTCGCTTCACCCCTGCAGGTGAATGGAATGGTGTCCGCATCATAGACGATTATGGTCACCACCCGGTGGAGATTGCAGCCGTCCTGAAGGCTGCCCGCGCCATGCAGGGCGAAAACCGCGTCATCGCCGTCGCCCAGCCGCACCGCTATTCGCGCCTGCACGATCTCTTCAAGGATTTCTCTGGCTGCTTCCATGACGCCGACATCGCTTTCATCGCGCCTGTCTATGCAGCCGGTGAGGACCCGATTGAGGGGGCGAGCCACACCGCACTCGTCGATGCGATCAACGCAAGAGGCCATGCCGATGCACGCGCTCTCACATCTCTCGATGACCTTCCGGCCGCCATTCGCGAGATTGCCCGCCCCGGCGACCTCGTCGTTTGCCTCGGCGCTGGCGATATCACCACGCATGCGAATGCACTCGCCGGGAAGCTCGCGTCATGATTGAGCGACCGCAGCTCGGCCGCTTGGAATTGGTCGACCTGCGAAAAGCTTGGGTCGACGAAGCTCGCAATTTCACACCTTGGCTTTGTGAAGAAGAAAACATCTCGCTGTTGGGTGAAGCACTAGGGCTGCAGGCCCTTACACCGATCGGCCGTGAGCAGGCTGTTGGACGTTTTTCTGCTGATATTTTGGCAGAAGACTTTCGAGGTAATCGCGTACTCATCGAAAATCAGCTGGCCCAATCCGATCACAGTCACTTGGGCCAATGTCTCACTTATGCAGCCGGGCTCGATGCAAAGACGATCGTATGGATTTGCTCGAAAATCCGCGACGAGCACCGTGCCGCAATCGACTGGTTGAATGAAATTTCTGACGAAAAATACTCATTTTTTGCTGTCGAGATTGAACTTTACCGCATTGGAGAGAGCGATCTTGCGCCAAAATTCAACGTTGCGGCCAATCCTAATGATTGGACTCGAGACTTCCGCAAAATAGCTCGATTGGCTGAAAGTGAGCTGACGGAAAGTCAGATCGCCCATCGCGATTATTGGCAACGTTTAATCAGTCAAGCAGAAGGTAGATACCCGGCTTTGGGGCGCCGCACCCCATTCAAAGGGAACTGGCAAACGGCGGAGTCGCTAAGCTTGAAGTCATGGCTAGGCGTTGATGTGACTGCAACGAAGTCGAACATCGGACTTCGTGCAGAGATATATTTTTATATGGCATCAGCAAAACTGGGCTTTGATTTTTTCAAGAACACTATCGATTCTGAAAACCTTCTAGATGGAGAAGATATCAGCTGGGAGAGAATGAACGACAAGGCGACCGCCCGAATTGCGATTTATCGGTCGATTACTGAAGCAGCAAGCGCACTGGACGAGACGAGTGAGCTCAATTGGATTATCGATACTCTCATCAAGCTAAAGACTGTCGCTCACGACTTAATGGAGCGCCTAAGGCTTGATCCAGGGCCTGTAGATCCAAAGCAATTGGAGATCGACTAGGCGATGGCTGACTGGCGAGATAACCTGCCCGACGTGCGCGGCAAGCTGCTGCTGGATCAGCCGCTGGCGCCCTACACCTGGTTCCGCGTCGGTGGGCCGGCCGATGCGCTCTTCCTGCCAAAGGATGAGGATGATCTTGCGGACTTCCTGAGAGTGCTGCCGGCCGATGTGCCCGTTCACTTCATGGGCGTTGCCTCAAATTCCATCATCCGGGATGGCGGTATCGAGGGCGTCACGATCCGGCTCATGGGCGGCTATTGGGGCAGTGTTGAGCCGGCTGGCTCACATTCCCTCTTCGCACGTGCTGGCGCGCTTGATCTGGCCGTCGCCAAGGCATCGGCAAAGCACGGCATTTCGGGGCTCACCTTCTTCTCTGGTATCCCCGGCTCCATTGGCGGGGCTGTGCGCACCAATGCTGGCTGCTATGGCCGGGAACTGAAAGACGTCGCCAACCAGATTGAAGGCATCACGCGTTCTGGTGAGAAAGTCCGCTTCGAAGCCGAGATCGCCCAGTATGGCGACCCGAAGATCGAGTTTTCCTACCGCCACACCAACTTTCCGGATGATGTCATCGTGACCGGCATCCTGCTGACAGGGTCAGGTGACGGTGACCCGGAAGCGCTTCAGGCCGAGATCGAAGAGCATCAGGCCCGGCGCGCTGAAACACAGCCGATCAAGGACAAGACGGGCGGCTCCACCTTCGCCAATCCGGACCCGCCGGGGACGCCAGACCAGCGCTCCAGCTGGAAACTGATCGATGCAGCGGGCTGCAGGGGCCTGAAGGTTGGCGGCGCGCAGGTGTCCGAGAAGCACTGCAACTTCCTCATCAATACCGATGACGCCACCGCGGCAGACATCGAGGCGCTTGGGGAGCTGGTGCGCGCCCGCGTGCTGGATGTGACCGGGGTGGACCTTCGCTGGGAAATCCGCCGCATCGGCCGCATCCAGGCGAAGGCCTAGAACGTCCCTCGCAGCGACACGGTCAGGATCGGCCCGGCGCTCCAGCTCCTGTCCTCACTGAAGAGAAGGCTGCCATCGCGCCGGGGCGTGTAGACCTGCCGTGTGAATTGCTCATCGCCATCGGTCACGTTGAACCACTCGACCTTCCCGGTCATGCCGAAGATGTCTTTATGCTCGACATAGAGGAAGGTGTAGATCGGCCGGAGCTCAAACAGCTGGCGCTCATCGAGCCGCACGAAGGGCGCATTGTCATAGCGCTCCCCGCCAAAGCCCAGCGCCCAGTCCGTCTTCGGAATGTCGTAGCGAAGCTCAAAGAAACCGCCCAGCATCAGGTCATCATTGATGCGGCGCGTCTCGCCCGTTAGCGGATCGTCCAGTTTGGACTGGCGCACTTCAAGCTCATACTCCAGCTGGAGGCCTTCAACGCCGACAGGCGCAAACTTGAACGTGCCATTGGTCGCGATGCCGTAGCGCGTGGCCTGGTCCAGATTGCCTGGGCCTTCTGCATTCGGGCCAAACGAATGGCCTCGTAGTAGACCTTCATCGTGTGTGCACCAGCTGCGCCGAAATCGCGATCAAATGAGACCTCGCCTTTCCAGCTCTGCTGCGGGACGATGTCCGGATTGCCCTGATTGCCATTGCCGGCATTGACGTTCACCGACGAGATGAAATCGAAGAAGTTGAGCTGGCCCACTTCGCGTGCGGCCCGCGCATTGATCGTCAGGCGCTCATTCACCGTCCATGCAGCCGAGACAAAGCCTTTCGGCCTCGTGAAGGTTCGCGTCTGTGCGGCGCCGCCTGACTGGCTGAGCTCGGAATACTCCATGCCGAACGAGGCCTGCACCGACAGGTCTTCTGAAAGCTTGCGGCCATGCGTGATGGACGCATCGAGCCGCTTCGCATTGGTCAGCGGTACAGGGACAAGTCCACCCGTGGCATCAAGCGCCTGCAGGTCTGCTTCGGCTTCAAGGAAGTTGAAGGCCGCCTCACCGGCAATCTGCCAGTCCACTGTCTCGCTCGGCGCCCAGTTATACTCACTGCGCAGGATGCTCGCGCCTTCATCGACAGTCTGCTCGAAGATGGAGCGTTCGCTAAGCGTGCCATCTGCCTCGGTCGTGCGGACGCTAGAGATGAAGGGGCTGTGTTCAAAGCGCCAGAGACCGATCGTCTTCAGGCGGCCAGGGCCGAGATCGAACTCATAGTCGCCGCTGATCTCGCTATTCCACTCATCTTCGGAGTTTGCGAACTGGCGAATGCTTGGTTGTCCAGCAACCGGAAACCGGTTGGACGTCTCCTCAGCGTCGATCTGGAAAATATTGTACTCGGCATTGAGATTGCCGACTGACCCATTCAACGGCGTCCATTCCAGCGCGCCAGAGATGCCCGCACTATTGCCGATATTGGTGACGCGTTCGTCGCGCGTCTCGATCAGGTTGCGATTGGCGTCACGCACAAACTCCGGCCCTGAAGCGCCGCCCCTGATCGGTTCACTTGTCAGGCCAAGTGTCCAGCCCAGCGTGTTCTGCTGTCCGGCCACCGAAACGCTGCCGCCGTGATAATAGGGCGGGAGGTTGTCGCGAAAGCGCGCCCGCCAGTCCCAGGTGCCCGAGACACCGTTCACCTTGGCCGTAATGTTTGCCACCTGCCCGGACAGGCCCGGCACGTTGAGTGTTGCGCCGTCGACAATCTCGATCTTCTCGACATTGGTGGCCGGAATGCGGGCGAGGGCATCGCGGGGTGTCAGTGACTTGCCTGAAATGCGCCGCCCATTGATCAGCACATTGCCTTCGGCCTGACCGAGGCCGCGCTCCGACAAGTCGCCATTGCGGATGGAGAAGCCGGGGATCCGCGTCACCATGTCTAGTGCCGTATTCGGCGAATACTGCTCGAAATCGGGCAGTGTGTAGGTTCGCGCTGCCTGCGCCTGCGGGTCGCTTGCCGGTGTCTGGGCGTGGCCTGAAAGGCAGGCAAGCATCATCGTTCCCGCAAGCAGGTGGAGTTTGAGTTTCATGGGGGCGTTTCCGTTATCTCTACGCTTATTATTATCGAATGTCGCGTATCAGATATTGTTTATCGATACAACTACATTTGTAGTCTTGTGGAATTCGTTTCAGCGCAACTTACGCATTTGTAATTCGAGAGCTTCGGCAGGTAAGGCCCGGATCGGCGCCATGCATGATTAATGGATGCAGCAAGTTCAGCTGAATTGAAGGACTGCCTTAATTTCTCGGCTGCTACGTGTTTGAGTCGCGGGCCGGGTCAGCGAGCATGCAGGCCCTTTTTCTGTCTGGAGGTCAAATCATGAAGCGCGTTGCAGTCGTCTATGGAGGCTGGTCCTCTGAGCGGGAAGTTTCCCTGTCCTCGGGCGAACAGATGCTGCGCGCAGCAAAGGCCGCCGGGTATGATGCTGTTGGCATCGATGCCAACCGGGATCTTGCAAGCCAGATCGCCGCGGAAAAGCCGGACGTAATCCTGAACGGTCTGCATGGCCCCTGGGGCGAAGATGGCTGCGTGCAGGGCCTCTTTGAGATTCTCGCCATTCCTTACACCCATTCCGGTGTCACCGCGTCGGCCATCGCGATGGACAAGCGCAAGTCCAAGGCCGTCTACACGCAGGCAGGCCTCGATGTGGCAGAAGATGTGGCCGTCACGCGCGCCGAAGCGGCCCGCGCCCATCCGATCAAACCACCTTATGTCATCAAGCCTGTCAACGAAGGCTCGAGCTTCGGCGTCGTCTTCGTTCGTGAGGAAAATAACGGCCCCTCGCAGCTGCTCCTGTCTGATGAATGGGCCTATGGCGACAATCTCATGGCCGAAGAATACATCCCCGGGCGGGAACTCACCGTAGCGGTTCTCGGAGACAAGCCGCTCGCCGTCACCGAGATCACGACATTAAGAGAGTTTTACGATTTTGATGCAAAGTACGCAGCTGGTGGATCGCGTCATGTGGTGCCTGCAGACATTCCGGAACCGGTAACGAAGAGGGCTCTGGAAGCAGCGCTGAAAGCGCATCAGGCTCTCGGCTGCCGGGGGGTGTCGCGATCAGACTTTCGATTTGACGAGAAGAAGGACCGGCTCGTGATCCTGGAAACCAATACCCAGCCAGGCATGACACCGACCTCGCTCGTTCCCGAGCAGGCCGCCTATACGGGCATGACCTTCGAGGCGCTTGTCGCCTGGATGATCGAGGATGCTTCATGCCGAAGGTGAAAGGTCAGCCGAAGCAGGGCCAGCGCGCCCGGCCGCAGCCGCGCAAGCGTGCGCCTGCGCCGACGCCTGTCGAACCTGCGCGCGCAGATCTTACCTCCATCCTGACGGGTTTTGTCATGGTGGTCGCCCTCATCGTCGCCGGCGCCGCCCTGCTGGGCGGATCGATGTCCAAGGTTGGCGACGGTGTCGGCAATGCGTTCGACAGCGCAGCGACCGGTCTCGGCTTTGCCGTTCAAGACGTACAGATCACCGGGCTCGGCGATGATGTGCGCCGCGCTAGCCTCGTCCAGCAGATGTCGGGCGTTGCGCCCGGCGACAACATGTTTCGCGCCGACCCGCATGAAATCCGCCGCCAGGTCCTCGCGACCGGACAGGTGACGAGCGCGCATGTCTACCGGCTCTGGCCCAACCAGATCCTGATCAATGCTTCGCCTGCCAAGGCCAGCGCCATCTGGTTCGATGGCGAAGGCCAGCAGGTCGTCGACAGCACCGGCCAGATCATGGAAGGTCTGTCGGCCAAGGATTATAGTGAGCTCGTCCTGCTTACCGGCGTTGATGCGCCAGAGGGCGTGCCTGCGCTGCTTCAGTTTCTGGCGCGCGCTGGAAGCGTGACAGACCGTGTGTCCTATGCAGAGCGCGTGTCGCGCCGCCGCTGGGACGTCAAACTTCGCGACGGCTTGCTGATCCGGCTTCCGGCAGACGCCAGCGTCATGCGGGCGACCGATGAACTCATCGCGCTCGAAACCTCTACCGATCTTTCCCAACGCTCGCTTGCGCGCATCGACCTCAGGGTTGCCGGGCGCACTTTTCTTGAACCTCTCGACGAACAGGGTGCCTCCGGCACCGCTGCAGAAAGCTGACCATGGCCAAGGCAGACCTCCGCTTGAAACCATCCCGCGCCGCAAAAGTCGGCCAGCCTATCGCCTCGCTGGATATTGGCAGCTCCAAGATCACCTGCCTGATCGGGCGTTTCGATCCAGAGGCGAAAGCCGGGTTCGCGTTTCTCGGCGGTGGTCGTCAGCAGGCGCGCGGTTTCAAGGATGGATCGATCACTGACATGGAAGCGCTGGAGCGCTCTGTGCGCCTCGCTGTTGAGGACGCCGAACGTCAAGCCGGTGAGCGGATTGATTCGGTCACGCTCGGTGTCACCGGCGCGCAGGTCGCCTGTGAGTTCGTTGGCGCTCTCAATGATATCGGCGGACGCGAAGTCACCGCCAAAGACCTCAAGAAGCTTCACGGTCAGGCCCTCGCCAAGATCGACGCCAAGCAGCGTGAGATCCTGACCGCTCATCCAGTCCTCTACAAACTGGACGAGCAGGAAGGCATTAGCGACCCGATCGGCATGATCGGCACAAAACTATCTGTCCTTCTGTCCGTTGTTTCAGCGCCGCAGTCGCTGGTCCGCAATCTGGTTGAATGCGTAGGCCGCGCGCACCTCAACGTGGACCGGCTGATCCCGTCTGCGCTGGCCAGTGCGGCCGGTACGCTGATCGATGATGAAATAGAGAATGGCGCGATCTGTATCGATATGGGCTCTGGCGTGACCACAGCCTGCGCCTTCGTGAACGGCGTGCCCGCCTGGCTGGGCGTCGTGCCTGCCGGCGGCGCCAAGGTAACAGGCGATCTCGCGCAGGGCATCGGCACGACCTTTGCCGCCGCAGAGCGCATGAAGACGATCTACGGTCACGCCGACACGACCGGTACCGGCCTTACTGAGAAAGTCGAAGTGGCACGCCTCGGTGATGATGGCCGTCTCGCCGCCCATCACATGACGCGCGGCGAGCTTACCGGCCTCATCGCACCGCGCATCGAAGAGACGTTCGAATATGCCGCGAGGCTCATCGGCAAGAGCGAGCTCGCCAAGATCATGCCGCGCCGCACGGTTCTTACAGGCGGCGGCAGCCTCCTTCCGGGTGTGCGCGATGTTGCCTCCCGCGTCCTCGGCCAGCCGGTCCGCCTCGGCAAGCCAGTCGACGCGGACGTGCTCGGCGAATCGCATGCCAGCCCCGTTTTTTCGACCGCCGCAGGGCTGCTGTCGTACGAATCACGTGGCTTTGCCGACGTTTCGACCGGCAGCATCGGATCTGTGCAGGGCTCAGGGCCCGCAAAACGGGGTAAAATGAACAGTTTCTTGCGCTGGCTGCATGAAAATTTTTAACAGCGAGGCAGAATCCCTTAACCCTCTCTTAGTGTGACGCAGGCAGTCTGCGCCTACAAACCTCTCTAGGTAGATTGGCAAAGGCGGATTTTTCATGACTCAAGAACTCAAGCCGCGGCTCGTCGTGTTCGGTGTGGGCGGGGCCGGCGGCAACGCAGTCGACAATATGATCGAAGCGAACCTGCAGGGCGTTGAGTTCGTCGTCGCGAATACAGATGCCCAGGCGCTTGAGCGATCGAAGTGCGAAACCCGTATCCAGCTCGGTCCTGAAGTGACCGCAGGCCTTGGCGCAGGTGCAAAGCCGGAAGTCGGCGCAGCCTCAGCTGAAGAGTCGATCGAAGAGATCAGCAAGTGTCTCGAAGGCGCTCACATGGTCTTCATCGCTGCTGGTCTTGGCGGCGGTACGGGTACCGGCGCAGCCCCTGTCATCGCACGCGCCGCCCATGAGCGCGGCATCCTGACGGTTGGCGTTGTCACCAAGCCATTCAGCTTCGAAGGCAACCGCCGCATGACCATCGCCGAAGATGGTCTCACCGAGATGCGCAAGGCGATCGACACCATGATCGTCGTGCCGAACCAGAACCTCTTCCGCGTTGCCAATGAGCGCACCACCTTTGCGGACGCCTTCCGCATGGCTGATGACGTTCTCTATTCCGGCGTTCGCGGCATCACTGACCTCATGGTCATGCCTGGCCTGATCAACCTCGACTTTGCCGACGTCCGTACGATCATGAAGGGTATGGGCGCTGCGATGATGGGCATGGGCGAGAGCGAAGGCGAAGGCCGCGCCCTCGAAGCTGCCCGCGCTGCCATCGACAACCCGCTTCTCGACGATGTCTCGATGAAGGGCGCTCGCGGCGTTCTGATCAGCATCACCGGTGGGTATGACATGACGCTGTTCGAAGTCGACGAAGCAGCCAATGAAATCCGCAAGCAGGTCGACCCTGATGCGCACATCATTCTCGGTTCGACATTCGACCCAGAGCTTGAAGGCAAGCTTCGCGTTTCCGTCGTTGCTGCCGGCATCGACTCCGAAGCCCGCATCTATGAAGAGCCAGTCCGCGAAGCCTCATTCAGCGCTGCGCCGGTTGAGCCGCAACAGATCGAGGCTGAACCTGCCGAAGCTGAGATCGAACTCGCTGAAAGCGATATCAGCATTGCAGAAGAAGAGATCGAGATCGAAGAACGCCCACGTGTCGTAATCAACGACCTCGGCGAAGACGACGTTTTCGAAGCAGACACGCGTCCTGACTTTGTCAGCCGCAGCCTGCCAGCTGCAGAGCGCGAAAGCGTGTCTGGCAATGACCAGGTCAGCGCCGATCAGGTCTTCGGCGGCGGCAAGTCGCGCGGTCGTTCTGGCTCAGAAGGCAAGGCCGGTTTCGGCAACCTTTTCGGCTGGCCAAAACTGTCCTCGCAGAACAATGACGACCATTCCGTCGACGAAATCGAAGATGAGCCAGCAGCGCCTGCACGCGACAAGTTCACGGCGCCAGCTTCGTTCGACGATACCGATCTTGAAATTCCAGCTTTCCTTCGCCGATCGGCAAACCGCTAGAAGCCAGGGATAGCCCAAAGGACAGACAGAGCGCTTCCAACCCGGGAGCGCTCTGTTTTTTTGTAATATTGCGACATATTCCTTGTTTTGAATCTTTGCGCCCGATCGCCTTCATAGGACCCTGAGAGATGAGGTCTTCATGAGTCGCGTTCAGTACCAGCAAACCATCAGCCATCCGGTTGTCTGTGCCGGCGTCGGTGTTCACTCCGGCGCGCGTGCGCGTATCGTGATGAAACCGGCTGCTGCGGGCACGGGTATCCGTTTCCGCCGTATGGATATTGAAGGCTGCGAGGACATCATCGCACGCGGCGATTTCGTGACCGAAGTCCAGCTTGGTACGACGCTCACCAATGAAGCGGGTCAATCTGTTGCGACGGTTGAACACCTGCTTGCGGCCTGCGCCGGTGTCGGTGTCGACAACCTGATCATTGAAATCGACGGCCCTGAAGTGCCGATCATGGACGGCTCCTCGTCGGTTTATTGCGAACTGATGATGGCGGCGGGCCTGCGCGAACAGAGGGCTGTCCGCCGCCGTATCCGTATTCTCGAAGAGGTTGAGGTTACCGACGGTATCAAGACCGCCCGTCTCAGCCCATCGGCGGACAACTATCTCTCGATCCACGCCAAGATCGAGTTTGAAAGCCGTGCCATCGGCACACAGCAAATGTCGCTGCGCATGCTCCCGGGCATGTTCGCGCGTGACATCGCTTTTGCTCGCACCTTCGGGTTTGCGCAGGATGTCGAGAAACTGAAATCCATGGGCCTTGCCCGGGGTGGGTCGCTCGACAATGCCGTGGTTCTGGATGGCGACTCGATCGTCAATCCGGAAGGCCTGCGCGCAAGCGACGAGTTCGTGCGCCACAAGATCCTTGATGCGGTGGGTGATCTGATGCTGGCTGGTGCGCCGATTGCCGGTGTCTATGAGGCCCGCCAGCCCGGCCACGCACTGAACAACAAGCTCGTTCGCGCGCTCATCGATGCACCAGACGCCTGGTGCTGGGAAACCGATGAAGCCGAAGTCGAAGCTGAGACAACAGCGCGCGCGTCAGCAGCCCGCTAGGCGGCCAACCCAAACCAATCTCTTGAAGATGTGAGCGGTGCCCGGAAAGTAGCGCTAGTCAGCGCGTGGACGCGGGCGCTCTTCAACCGGCGCAGACTTCGTCTCACCGGCAGTTTCAGAATCAGCCAGCGCACGCAACATGTTGAGGATCGAAGCGCGGACCTTCTCGTCCCGAATACGCGTCAGGCTGCGTACGCACTCAATCGCAAAGCGCGACGATGCATCAAGCTCGTCGCCAGACTGTGCGTCGATGTCGGTCAGGCCCTCAAAGAACCAGCCCGGCGCCACGTTTAGCCGTTCTGCGAGCAGATAAAGGCGTCCAGCGCTGACACGGTTCGCACCGGTCTCGTATTTCTGGATCTGCTGATAGGAGACACCTAGTGCTTCACCAAGCTGATCCTGCGTCAGTCCCGCAAGGATCCTGCGTTTGCGGATGCGTTCGCCGACCAGCGAGTCGACATCCGAAGCGGTGAAATCTGATAGTCGCTGTGTCATGTCATTTGCCTTTTAGGCCGCTCGCACGAACCCTTCGCGCCGGTATCAACATAGGCTGATATATCCTGATACACCATAATAACTAGAAATTCACCTGGCTGTTCCTGTAGGCAATGACTTTACAAGCTGCCTGCCAGCGGCAAAGTGCGGCAAAGTCTGTTGAGAAACCGGTATCTGTTATGAAGCTTTCGCTCATTGGCTCCGTCGCAATCATGACCCTGGCTCTTGCTGCGTGCAGCTCGAACCGGCAGGCGCGAGAGCTTGCCTATGTCGAACGCCCGGTCGAGGCGCTCTACAACGCTGCTGCCGACGAGATGGACGACAGCGACTACATCAGCGCAATCGAACTCTTCAACGAAGTCGAGCGCCAGCACCCATATTCAGAATGGGCCCGCCGCGCCACGCTCATGGCGGCTTACGCCTCCTATCGCTCGCGCCGCTATGACGATGCGATTGGCACCGCGCAGCGCTATCTCTCGTTGAACCCGGCAGGCGAGGGCGCCCCTTATGCCTATCACCTCATTGCGCTCAGCTATTTCCAGCAAATCGTTGACGTTGGCCGCGACCAGCGCACGACCGAACTGGCCCGCGATGCGCTGAACGATGTTGTGCGCCGCTTCCCGACTACCGACTATGCGCGCGATGCGCAGCTGAAGCTCGACATGGTCAGCGACCAGCTTGCGGGCAAAGAAATGGAAATCGGCCGTTGGTATCTGCGCCGCAACCAGCATCTCGCCGCGGTGAACCGCTTCAAGAAAGTGGTCGACGACTACGACACGACGACGCACACGCCGGAAGCCCTGCATCGCCTCGTGGAGGCATACCTCTCGCTTGGCCTTCGCGGCGAAGCCGTGGCGGCGGCTTCCGTGCTGCAATACAACTATCCGGACAGCGACTGGTACCGCGCAAGCTACGACCTGATTGAAGGTGGCAGCGACGGCAGCGCCCAGCAGGCGAGTGGCGAAAGCTGGCTCGGCCGCATCACACCCTGGTAAGAACGTAGAGAGAACATTCTTGTTCTCACTTTGTTCTGATGATATTGAGGGTGCATGATCACTGGGCTCTCGATTCGATCCTTCCTGCTCATCGAGCGTCTCGACATTGAGTCGGCCGATGGCTTCACCGCCCTGACCGGGGAAACCGGTGCGGGTAAGTCCATCATCCTTGATGCGCTCGGCCTCGTGCTTGGCGGCGCGGCGTCCAAGAAGCTGGTCCGCAAAGGCGCGGATCAGGCGAGCATCCTCGCGGAATTCGCCCTGGAGGCTGATAGCCCTGTCTGGCCAATTCTCTCCGAAGCTGGCGTCGAGGCGTCCGCTGATGAGACGCTGACACTGAAGCGCATCCTCTCCGCCAAGGGCCCGGCACGCGCCTTTGTGAACGATCAGCCGGTCAGTGCGGGTCTGCTTTCCCAGCTCGGCGAACTTCTTGTCGAAATTCATGGCCAGCATTCTGCCTCGACGTTGATGAAGCCGGCCAATCACCGCGCCCTCCTCGATACTTATGCGGGCAACGAAGACCTGATCGCGGCCTGCGCGCAGAGCTGGGACGATTACGAAAGCGCCCGCGATGCGAGAGAGGCTCTCGAAGCAAAGCTTGCTGAAGCCGAAGAAGAGCATGCCTGGCTTGCCGAGACAGTCGAGGCGCTCGATACGCTGGCCCCTGAAAAGGGAGAGTTCGACCGGCTGAGCGCCGAACGCGGCATCCTCATGCAGTCTGAAAAGATCGCAGAATCGGCGACCGAAGCCTTCGAAGCGTTCCAGGCAGGCGATGTTGAGGCCGTCCTTGCGCAGGCAAGCCGCTCGGCTGAGCGTATCCTGCGAATTGATGGCCTCGATGCGATGGACAGCGACCTTTCCAAAGCCGCCCGAGCTGCGGCCGAAGCACTCGACCGCGCGCTGATCGAGGCAGGTGAAGCGAGCGCCGCGCTCGAAAGCCTCGGCCTTGCTGCTGTGCACGACCCCGACGCGCTGGAGCGGGCGGAGCAGCGTATCGTGGCGCTGCGAACCGCGTCGCGCAAATATAGCGTCGATGCCAATGAGCTGCCCGCCTTCTGGGAAGAGACCCGTCAGAAGCTGGAGCTTTGCGATGCACCGGACGGCTCGCTCAAGAAGGCACGCTCTGAAGAACAGGCCGCCGCCGCGCGTTGGCGTACGGCTGCTGATCGCCTGACCAAGGCCCGCAAGGCCGCCGCGAAACGTCTTGAAACCTCGATTGCTGCGGAACTCAAACCGCTGAAGCTTGAGCGTACCAGGGTGAAGGTTCGCTTTGATGAGATTTCGGATACCCAGTCTGGACGCGCAGGCCGTGAGAAAGCTGAGTTCGAGGTCGAAACCAATCCGGGCGCGGGCTTCGGGCCGCTTCGCCAGATCGCGTCCGGCGGCGAACTGGCGCGCTTCTCGCTCGCGCTTCAATGCGTCCTTGCCGAGAGCACGCAGGTGCCAGTCCTAGTCTTCGACGAAGCTGACCAGGGCGTCGGCGGCGCGGTCGCAGCCGCCATTGGTGAGCGTCTCGCCCGTCTTGCTGACAGCCGTCAGGTGTTTGCTATCACGCACAGTCCACAGGTTGCTGCATCGGCGTCCAGCCATTGGCTGGTGACCAAGCAGGGCGTGAAGGGGAATGGCCTTGGCGAAACCCATCTCACCGGTCTAGATGCCAGCCAGAGACATGAGGAAATTGCCCGCATGCTCTCAGGCAGCAAGGTCACCGAGGAGGCAAGGGCCGCAGCAACGAGGCTCCTTGAAGATGTATGAGTTCGCAGAAATCGGCTGGAGACCTGACCGAAGCTGAAGCAAAGCGAGAGCTTGCCCGCCTTGCGATCGAGATAAAGCTCGCAGATGCGGCCTATTATAAGGAAGACGACCCGCATCTGAGTGATGCGGAGTACGACGCTCTCCGGCTGCGCAACAGTGACGTCGAAGCTGCCTTTCCGCATCTGAAGCGCAAGGACAGCCCAAGCGACCGGGTCGGCGCCGAAGTCTCCGAAGCCTTCAGCAAGGTCGAGCACGGCGTCCCCATGCTGTCGCTCGACAATGCCTTCTCCGACGAGGACGTCGAGGAGTTCGTTGGCCGTATCCGCCGCTTCCTCGGCTTGGATGCCAATGAAGCCCTCACCATCACAGCTGAGCCGAAGATCGATGGCCTGTCGCTGAACCTTACCTACCAGGACGGCGAGCTTGTCCGCGCCGCGACACGGGGCAATGGGCAGGTCGGTGAAGACGTCACCGCCAACGCTCGTACAATAGACGATATCCCCGCAAAGCTGGCGGGTTCAGGTTGGCCTGCGCGCATCGAGATCCGCGGTGAGGTCTATATGGAAGGTGAGGCCTTCAAAGCCCTCAATGCCTCTCAGGAGGACGCGGGCAAGAAGATCTTCGCCAACCCTCGTAACGCCGCCGCAGGTAGCCTCCGCCAGCTCGACGTCGCCATAACCCGTTCGCGTCCATTGCGCTTCTTTGCCTATGCATGGGGCGAAGCGTCCGAAAAGTTCGCGGAGACCCAGACAGACGCTGTCGCCAAGCTGCAGGATTGGGGCTTCATCACAAATGAGCTCTTCAAACCCTATCAGGACGTCAAAGGCCTGCTCGGCGCCTATGCGAACATGGCAGAGCGCCGCGCCATGCTTGGTTATGATATCGACGGGGTCGTCTACAAGGTCGACCGTCTCGACTGGCAGGAGAGGCTTGGCTTTGTCTCGCGTTTCCCGCGATGGGCAATCGCCCATAAATTCCCGGCAGAGCGCGCGGTTACAAAGCTTGAGGCAATCGAAATACAGGTGGGTCGCACAGGCACGCTGACCCCTGTTGCGCGCCTGACACCTGTCACGGTTGGCGGCGTCGTGGTTTCCAATGCGACCCTGCATAATGAGGATGAGATCGCCCGTCTCGACGTGCGCCCCGGCGACATGGTCGAGATCCAGAGGGCGGGGGACGTCATCCCGCAGGTCCTCGGCGTGGTCGATCCGGGCGAAGACCGGGCCCCGCCTTATCAGTTTCCGGAAACCTGCCCCGAATGCGGCTCAGCTGCCGTGCGCGAGGTGGACGACAAGGGCGAGGAAGACGTTCGCCGCCGCTGTACCGGTGGCCTCACCTGCCCGGCGCAGGCGGTCGAACGGCTGAAGCACTTCGTCTCCCGCAAGGCGCTCGACATTGATGGGCTCGGCGCAAAGCAGGTCGAGCTCTTCCATTCAAAAGGCGCTGTCAAAGGCCCGCAGGACATTTTCCGCCTCGCCCGGCGGCTTGAGGAAGAAGGGCTGCCGCCGCTTAAGGATTGGGAAGGTTTTGGCGACACCTCGGCCCGCAACCTGTTCGACGCGATCGATGCGCGCCGCAAGCCGCCCTTCCAGCGTTTTCTGAATGGTCTCGGCATCCGCCATGTCGGCGAGATCACGTCTGGGCTGCTCGCGCGCCACTATCTCGACTGGGAAAGTTTCTGGCAGGTCGTTGAGAAAGCTGCCGCTGGCGACACCTCAGCCGAAGCAGACCTTCTCTCCATTGACGGAATCGGCCAGACCGCGATCACCAGCCTCAAGGATTTCGCCGCAGAGAGCCACAATCAGGACATGCTGGCGGGCCTGCTTGCAGAGATCGAGATCGAACCGGCAGAAGCCGCGGCCAGCGACAGTGCCGTTTCTGGCAAGACCATTGTCTTCACCGGCACGCTGGAAAAGATGACGCGCGATGAAGCAAAATCGCGGGCGACCGCACTTGGCGCAAAAGTGTCAGGCTCTGTGTCTGGCAAAACCGATATTCTGGTCGCCGGGCCGGGCGCAGGCTCGAAACTGAAAAAGGCCGAAGAGCTCGGTGTCCGCGTCATCACAGAGGATGACTGGCTCGAGCTCGCCGGCCTTTAACCCAGGTCTGATGTTCAGTGCGCTTCTATGCGAGAGGCGCACACTGGGCGTTCAGCCAGTCCAGAACCTCTCCATCGACGAGCGGACCAATCTTGGCCAGCACGTCATTATGGTAGCGATTGACCCAGGCAAGCTCCGCCGGGCTGAGCAGCTCAAGATCGATGAGATCACGTGCGAGAGGCGCCCAGGTGAGGTTGGCAAAGCCAAGCATCTTGCGCTCACCGCCCTCAATAGCTGCAGGCTCGGTCACATACTGCAAATTCTCGATGCGGATGCCGTACTGGCCTTCGCGGTAGAAGCCAGGCTCATTCGAAACAATCATGCCCGGGCGCAGCGCGACGCTGTTCCATGGCTTCGCAATCCGCTGCGGGCCTTCATGCACGCCCAGATAGACGCCGACACCATGTCCAGTGCCATGGTCATAGTCCAGGCCGGCCTGCCAGAGCGGATGGCGTGCCAGCGCATCGAGATGCGTGCCCGTCGTGCCTTCCGGAAAGCGCACATCGGCAAGCGCGATATGTCCCTTCAGCACCAGCGTATAGTGACGCCGCATGTCCGCAGACGGCGTGCCGATCGGGACTGTGCGTGTCACATCGGTCGTGCCGTCGAGATACTGGCCGCCGCTATCGACGAGGTATAGCGAGCCACGCTCCAGCTTCCGGTTCGACGCGGAAGAGACGCGGTAATGGGGCAGGGCGCCGTTCGGGCCTGCGCCCGAGATCGTCTCAAAAGAGAGGTCGTTGAGGTCCCCGAGCTGCTCGCGGAAGCTCTCCAGCTTCAGCGCCGCATCGATCTCGGTTGCCTCGCCAGACTGCGCGTCTGTGTCCAGCCAGTGCAGGAAACGCGTCAGCGCGGCGCCGTCGCGGATATGCGCAGCCTCGGTCCCTGCAATCTCCGTCGCATTCTTGCAGGCCTTGGGCAGAAGAACAGGGTCACGCTGGCGCAGGATGTTCGCGCCCGCTTTCTCCAGCTCACCAAAGAACCAGGCAGAGGCAAGCGCCGGGTCCAGGCTGACGGTCTGGCCAGAAAGCTCCGCCAGCGCAGGTTCGACTTCTTCCATCGGGCGTAGGCGCACCTTGTTGCCAAGATGCTCACGCAGCTTGTCGCTGGTCTTGCGCGGGTCCAGGAAAAGGTCCGCCGTGCCATCGGCTTTCAGGATGGCGCGCGACAGCGGCAGCGGGGAGCAGGCGACATCGCCGCCGCGAATATTGAACGCCCACGCCACCGAAGCCGGAGACGTGATGATGGCCGCATCAGCGCCGTCCTCTTTCAGGGCGGCTGCGACCCGCTCGCGCTTGTCATCGGCTTCTTCGCCGGCATGTTTCACGGAATGTGGCACGACCTGCTCGGTCGGCTCTGCCGGGCGGTCGTCCCAGGCTTCGTCGATCGGATTGGCATCGACCGCTTTCAGCGTGACGCCAGCCTTCTTCGCGCTCTCTTCAAGCACGGCAAGGTCATTCGGCGTCATCAGGCGCGCATCATAGCCGAGCGTCTCGCCCTTGCGCTTCTGCCCAGCCAGCCAGCCAAACGGGCCGGGGTCGGGCAGGCTGCTGATCTCAAGAAACTCGCGGTCGGTCTGGTCGCGCACCTGCAAGGTATAACGCCCGTCAGCAAAGATGACGGCCGTGTCCTGAAACACCATGGCCGCACCGGCAGACCCGGTAAAACCGGTCGCCCAGGTCAGCCTGTCATTGCAGGCAGGCAAATACTCGTTCTGGAACTCATCCTCATGCGGGATGTAGAAGCCATCGAGGCCTTGGGATTTCATCGCAGCGCGCAGGAGCGGCAGGTTCTTGCGGCCAAGCTGTGGGCCGCCTTTCACGTCGAAATTCTGTCTCATGGACGAAATCTAGTGCGAATGCGCCCGCAGCGGAAGGTGGAGTCTGCGTCCTAGTCCGCCTTGCGGAAAACGAGGCTCGACCAGCCATCGCGGCGCACACGCTTCACGAGGGCGAGGCCGCGATTCCCATAAGCCTTGCGCACTAGCGGCTCCTGCGGCGACAGCAGGCCCGACAGGATGATATGGCCGCCCGGCGCGGTCAGGCGCTCGATCTCTGGTGCCAGCCCGACAAGTGGACGGAACAGTATGTTCGCGAAGACGAGGTCGTATGGCGCATCCTTGCGGATGGTCGTGTTCATGCCGCCGCCGGTTTCAAACGTCTTGAAGGCGTTGGCGACATGGTTCTTTGCCGCGTTCTCATTGGCGACGCGCACGCTGTCTGTGTCGATCTCGGTGCCCCAGGCACGCCTGGCGCCGGTCTTGACCGCGGCGATGGCCAGAAGGCCGGATCCGGTCCCGATATCGAGCACCTTTTGCGGGCGCGTGCTGCGCAGCACATGCTCCAGCCCGATGAGGCAACCAAGTGTCGTGCCATGATGGCCCGTGCCGAAGGCAGGTCCCGCCTCGATCAGGATAGGCGTCTTGCCGGGCGCAGATTTCGCCAGCACATGGCTGCCCGCCACGATGAAGCGGCCAGCTTCCACTGGCGGCAGACCTTCCAGCGACAGGGTCACCCAGTCGCGGTCTTCCAGCGCCTCGATGACGACGTTGAGCTGCGGCGAAACCTCTTCGATGATGGCCTTGCAGGCGTCGGCTTCCTCGGCCGTTTCGCAATAGGCGTCGAGGCGCCAGGCGTGGCGGCCATCCTCCTTGGCGTCAACGGCGCCTGCCGGTGACGGGTCGGTCCAGGCCAGGGCATCCCAGGCAGGTTCGATGGCCTCGCGCGGGCCTTTTGCAGAAATCTGATACATGACGGCCCGCCCATAGCAGAGCGCGCAGGAACGGGGTAGGGTCGCGCTCAGCAGATTTCGGGAAAGGCTGGGCTATGGGACAATCTATGAGACGCGCATTTGCGGGGTTGGCGATGATCGCGGCGGCCACAACAAGCGCAGCCAGTGCGCAGGACGTTGCAGTCGAACCCGTTGCCGGGACAGCAGAACCGGGCTGGCGTACCATCGCGCCCGAAAACCTCATGATGATCGAAACCGGCAAGGGCCCGATCGTGATTGAGCTTAACCCAGACTTTGCGCCGCGCCACGCTGAGCGCATGCGAGAACTTGCCGCTTCCGGTGAGTATGAGGGTGAGCACTTTTACCGCGTGATTGAGGGTTTCGTGGCGCAGGGCGGCCTGTTCGATGATATGCAGATCCTGCGCTGGGGCCCGCTCGAGAATGAGAATGACCGGCCCTATGGCGGCGAAGGTTTCGTCCCGCTCGGCAATGATGACCTGTTCGCAGCCGAGGTCGGCCATATTGGCGGCTTCCCTGTCGGCCGGGATGAGGCGCTGGATCAGGAATGGCTGCTCCATTGCCCGGGTGCCGTAGCGCTCGCGCGCAACAATGACCCCGATTCAGGTGGCACCGAAATCTATATCGTCCTCGATGCGCAGCGCTATCTTGATCGCAACCTGACCGTGTTTGGCCGTGTCATTGACGGGATGGAGCATGTTCAGGCCTTCAAGCGCGGTGACCGGGCCATCTCCAATGGTGTCATCCAGGCGCCGGAGCAGGGCGAGGAAATCCTCGGCCTCACCATCGCGGCGGACCTGCCCGAAGACCAGCGCCCCGTCTGGCGGACAATGACCAGCGAAGGCGAGCCTTTCGCTGAGCACAAGCGCGCCCTTCGCGTCCGCGACAGCGAGTTCTTCTACAGAAAGCCGCCCGAAGTGCTGGATATCTGCAGTTTCAACACGCCCGCAGAGCGCGTTGCCGCTGCCGACTGATCAGCGGCGATAGCCGTTCCACGGGTCTTCGCGGTCGAGGCTAAGCTCGGCTGCGTAGCCTGCTGACGGGGCCGGGTAAGCTTCGTAATAGCCATCGACCTCATAATAGCCGTCATCGTAGTACGCATCGCCATAGGCGTAGCCCTCGCTGCTGGCATAGGCGCTACCTGAATAGCTGCTGCCCTGACTGTAGCCGGTGACTGTGCGGGTCGTGGAGTATGTCCGCGCGCCAGCATGGCTATAGTTGTGGTAGGCGTGGTCATGGCCGACATGGCTGGTCGCCGTGCAGTTTGGCGGGGCGACCCGCGTATAGGTCTGCACATAGCGGCGCACGACAGGCGCGGTGGTATAGGTCCGCACCACTTGGTGGCCGCAGCAGCAGCTCGTCACCGCGCACGGCGAGGTCGTACCCGTATGGCTTGTCGCATAGCCGTGGCTGGTTGAGGGCGCTGTGTAGACATAGCCGTCGGCGGCTGCAGGAAGGGCGAGAAGCGCGGCGAGCGCCCCGCCAATGAAGAGTTTGGTGCGCATACGGAATCCTTCCTGCTGCAACTTCTGTGGGTAAACAGAAGGTTAACACAGAAATCCGCCTCGCACCCCAAAATCGTAACGCCGCGCAATTTTTGCGTGCGGCGAGGTCTGTTCATGCGGGGCGGAAAGGCGCTAAGGACGAGGCATGACAGGAACGATGAAAATCGCAATTGCTGGCGTCGCTGGGCGCATGGGCCGCCAGCTCGCCTCTGCCGCTGTTGAGGCAGGCCACACACTGACAGGCGCGAGCGAAGCACCGGGCAGTGACGCCCTCGGCGCCGCGCTCTCAAAGCTGGTCCATGGCGCACCCGATGACATCCAGCCGCAATCTGATGTCTCGAAAGCCGCCAGCGGCGCGGATGTCTGGATCGATTTCACGCGTCCCAGCGCCACGCTGGAGGCGCTGAAGCATCTCAAATCAGCAGGCGTGAAAGCCGTCGTGATCGGCACCACTGGCTTCGACGCCGCGCAGGAAGCCGAGATCGCGGAAGCGGCTGGAGAGCTTGCCATCGTCAAGGCCGGTAACTTCTCGCTCGGCGTCAATCTGCTCTGCGCGCTGACAAGGCGGGCTGCCGAAAGCCTTGGCGAAGACTGGGACATCGAGATTCTCGAAACCCATCACCGGCGCAAGGTAGACGCACCATCCGGCACGGCGCTGATGCTGGGCGATGCAGCCGCCGCGGGCCGCGGCGCGGGCCTCAAGGCGCTCCGCCAGGCTCCGTATGATGGCCCGGATGCGGCACGGGAGCCTGGAAAGATCGGCTTCTCGGTTCGCCGCTCGGGCGGCGTTATTGGCGAACACGAAGTCACCTTCGGCTCGGAGAAGGAAGTCATCACGCTTGCCCATTCCGCGCTGGACCGATCTGTCTTCGCGCATGGTGCTCTCGCAGCGGCGCGCTGGGCCCTTCGCCAGCCTGCTGGCCTCTATGACATGAACGACGTTCTCGGCCTCTAGATTTCCTTTCAGTCTTTGACGCTGGGGCAGAGATTGCCTTCCGTTGACGGAAAGGGGATTAGCTTTCCCCATACGGTTCAATTCAGCACGTTCGGGAGGAATTTATGGCTGAAGCATACATCATCGACGCGGTCCGCACGCCGCGCGGCATTGGCAAGGTTGGCAAGGGTTCGCTCGCCCACCTTCACCCACAGCATCTCGGCGCGACCGTCCTCGGCGCGATCCGTGACCGCAACAATCTCGACACGTCCACCGTCGACGACATCATCTGGGGCACGAGCTCCCAGCGTGGCGCGCAAGGTGCCGACATGGGCCGCATGGCTGCTCTCGACGCAGGCTTCGACGTCAAGGCGTCCGGCGTGACCCTCGACCGCTTCTGCGGCTCGGGCATCACCACCGTCTCGCTCGCAGCAGCACAGATCATGTCCGGCATGGAAGACTGCGTCATCGCAGGCGGCTGTGAGATGATGAGCTACACTGCGTCCACCGCGGACCCGAAGAACCCGCCAATGATGGACGCTGGCAACCTTCACCTTCGTGAAATGCACCCGCAGTCCCAGCAGGGCTGCTGTGCGGACGCCATCGCGACCCTCGAAGGCATCGACCGGGAAGCCGTCGACCAGCTGGCCGTCGTCTCGCAAGAGCGCGCCAAGAAGGCGATGGACGAAGGACGTTTCGACAAGTCCGTCGTGCCTGTCTACAATCGCGATGGATCGCTGGCGCTCGACAAGGACGAATTCCCGCGTCCGGGCACCACGATGGAGAGCCTCTCAGGCCTCAAGACCGTCTTCAACATGTTCTGGGACATCCCTGTCGACGACAAGGGCACGACCTATGGCAACATGATCGAGAAGAAGTACCCGCAGATCAAAGGCAACGTTCAGCACGTCCACCATGCCGGTAACTCCTCGGGTGTGGTCGATGGCGCAGCCGCCATCCTCGTCACCTCGAAAGAGTATGCCGACAAGAACGGCCTGAAGCCGCGCGCCCGCATCGTCGCAACGGCGAACATGGGCGACTGTCCGACCCTGATGCTCAACGCACCGGTCGCTGCTGCGAAGAAAGTGCTCGAAAAAGCCGGCATGACTACCGACGACATCGACGTCTACGAGATCAACGAGGCTTTCTCTGTCGTTGCAGAGAAGTTCATCCGCGACCTCAAGCTCGACCGTGAGAAGGTCAACATCAATGGCGGCGCGATGGCGCTTGGTCACCCGATCGGCGCGACCGGTTCGATCCTGATCGGCACCGCCCTCGATGAGCTTGAGCGCTCCGGCGGCAAGTACGGCCTCGTCACCATGTGTGCCGCTGGCGGTATGGCCCCTGCCATCATCATAGAGCGTCTCGACGCCTAAATCTCCAGGCGAGACTTCGCCTTGAAAATCGAAGACCCCGCCTCGGCTTGTCCGGGCGGGGTTTTTATTTGTTTGAAATTTGAAATATCAGCTGAACCATAACCTCACACCTGTGTGCCATATCGGGCCGTAGCAAAATGACCCAACAGAGGTCGAACAGGCTTTCAGGAGTGATGTGACATGGCGAAGACGGTTCTGGTCATCGATGACGATCCAACCCAGCGCAGGCTGATCCAGGCCGCGGTGGAAAAGGCCGGCTTTGCCTGCCGGACCGCCCCGGATGGCGAAACCGGTTTCACGACCGCGACCGAAGCTGGCGCAGACGTCATTCTTCTCGACCTGACCATGCCTGGCCTTTCGGGGATGGAAACGCTGGAACGCCTTGGCGAGCGTATTCCCGATGTGCCGGTCATCATGCTGACCGCGACCTCTGGCATCGACACCATCGTGACCGCCATGCGCGCAGGTGCCGTCGACTTCGTTGTCAAACCTGCCAATCCTGAACGTGTCGTCGTCTCGATCCGCAACGCCCTGAAAATGTCCTCGCTGACCGGCGAAGTGAAACGCCTGACCCGCAAGACCGAAGGCGGGATGAGCTTTGACGATATGATCGCGGCCGCCCCGGCCATGCGCCAGGTCGTCCGTCTGGGACAGCGCGCGGCAAGCTCCGACATTCCGGTCCTCATCCTCGGTGAAAGCGGTGTCGGTAAGGAAGTCATCGCCCGCTGTATCCAGGGTGCGTCCGACCGCGCCGGCAAGCCATTCGTCACCGTCAACTGCGGTGCCATCCCTGAAAACCTGGTCGAGAGCATCCTTTTCGGGCATGAGAAGGGCGCGTTTACGGGCGCGGTTTCCAAATCTCTCGGTAAGTTCGTCGAGGCGGATGGCGGCACGCTCTTCCTCGATGAGATTGGCGAACTGCCGCTCGACATGCAGGTCAAACTCCTGCGCGCCCTGCAGGAAGGTGAGGTCGACGCCGTCGGTTCGCGCCGTCCGACCAAGGTCGATGTGCGCATCGTATCGGCAACCAACCGCGACCTTGCCGAACAGGTGAAGGCCGGAAACTTCCGCGAAGACCTCTACTATCGTCTCAACGTGTTCCCGGTCGATGTCCCGTCGCTGCGAGAGCGCCGCGAGGATATTCCAGCCCTCGTCAGCCACTTCATCTCGCGCTTCAACGCGTCTGAAAACCGCGACGTCGAGACCGCCAGCGAGGAAACGCTGCAGATGCTTTGCGCCTTCGACTGGCCGGGTAACGTCCGCCAGCTCGAAAACGCCGTCTTCCGCGCTGTCATCCTTTGCGAAGGTGACACGCTGCAGCCGCACGACTTCCCGCAGATCTCCGGCATCATGCCTGAAATGGTAGACCTGCCGCCTGTGCCAAAACGTGTGTCTCCGGCGAATGACCTGCCAGCAGCCGACAGTGAACCGCGCGCTGAAGTGATGGCCTCGCCGTCCAGCCCCGTTACGATCAAGGATGAGGAAGGCGAGCTTCGCCCGCTGACCGATATCGAACGCGACATCATTGAGTATGCGATCGACTTCTATCAGGGCCATATGTCCGAAGTCAGCCGTCGCCTCGGCATCGGCCGCTCGACCCTTTACCGCAAGATCCGCGAGTATGAGCTCGACGGCGAAGAGAACCGCAAAGCGGGTTAGCGTCTGTCCTTATAGCCAAATTCAATCAAGGCCTCGCCGCTGGCGGGGCCTTTTTTATTCAGGCGCGGGTGATGCGCAAGAAACGGGTGGATGCGTGCCGCCGGGCGCGGCAAACTCTGCTACATGACGAATACCGCTTCTTCTCTTTCCGAACGCTCGGTCGCCTATGGCCGCATGGCTGATGCGCTCTCACACCTTGGTGATACCTGGCGCGACTGGCCCGACCTCGCTGAGTGCGCGCGGGCCGTCGGTCTGTCGCCGCACCACTTCCAGCGCGAATTCACCCGCTGGGCTGGTATCAGCCCGAAACAGTATCAAGCCGCCCTTGCCCATGCTGAGGCAGGCGACCTCCTGCGTCAGGGCGCAAGCCTGCTGGATGCGTCATACGAGACAGGCCTGTCAGGCCCGTCCCGTCTGCATGACCTGTTTATCGCGCATGAAGGCCTCACACCCGGCGAGGCGAAGACGGGCGGGCAGGGCGCTGATCTCGTCATGGGAGAGGCTGAAACACCTTTCGGGACGGCCATTCTCGTCATTTCGCCGCGCGGGCTGTGCGGCCTCGGTTTTGCCGATGACGGGGCGGATGCGAAATTAGGGTTTGAGCATCCAGGCTATGGTAAGCGGGCTGTGAAAGAGGACTTTGCCAGCCGCTACCCCAATGCCTCCATCCGCGAAGACAATTGCGAAGCGGCCCGTTGGGCAACCCGCATCTTCGAAGGCACAGAGCCTGTCCCCGTCGCGCTCTATGGCACGCCTTTTCGCCGTCAGATCTGGCGCGCGCTCCTTGATATTCCGCCCGGCGAGACGCGCACCTATGGAGAGGTCGCCGCCGCTGCTGGCCAGCCAAAGGCGGCGCGTGCTGCAGGAACTGCAATTGGGGCGAACACAATATCGTGGCTCATTCCCTGCCATCGCGCCCTTGCGTCGGATGGGCGGTTACATAATTACCATTGGGGTGTGGCGCGAAAGCGCGCCATGCTGACATTTGAGCGCGCACACGCCGCCTGAGCCCTCCGACTAGGTCTCGCGGCTGGCAGAGCGCCCGGCCAATGGAAGAGACATGGGATACCTTACATTTTACGCGATGATGTTCGTCGCTCTCGGGCTGTGGGGAATCTGGATTTTGATGAAGTGGCGCGAGTTGCCGGCTTTTTCAAAAGCTGTCTACGAGTCGATGCGGGAGAAAAAGCTTCTCTCCGACCGTATCTCCCAGGAAGACTTCAAGGAAATCTTTATCCGCACCGAAGCACCGCTGGCAGCTTCCTATCGCTGGGGCGCCGCACTGGTCAGCCTTCTGGCGCTGCCACTCCTCATCATGGGTTTCAATAATCTGTGGGACTTCATGTGGCGCCTTGGCGGCTCCGTCCCCGGCCCCATGGAGCGCGGTTACATGTTCAACGTCTTTATGACGTTCCTGTTCGTCATGGGCGCGGTCGTGCTGTTCCTCTATGCGGTGACCTCGCACTATTATCGAAATGCGCCGCCATCATTGAAATCTGAAATCCGCCGCCTCGAAGGAAAAGACGAATGAGTGTTGAATACCTGCACACCATGATCCGGATCAGCGACGTTGATGCGGCGTTGAAATTTTTCTGCGACGGTCTCGGCCTGAAGGAAATTCGCCGGGTCGACAATGAAGCGGGCCGTTTCACGCTCGTCTTCCTCGCGTCGCCAGAGGACATTGCTCGTAACAAGCCAGACCCGAACGAGACAGGTCTGCCGCCAGGCCTTCCAATGATTGAGCTCACCCACAACTGGGACCCTGAAGAACTGGAAGGCGGCCGCAATTTCGGCCACCTCGCCTACAAGGTTGACGACATCTATGCCGCCACTGAGCGCTTTCAGAACCTTGGCGTGACCATCAATCGCCCGCCGCGCGATGGTCGCATGTGCTTTGTGCGCTCGCCGGATGGCATTTCGGTCGAGCTTCTGCAGAAGGGCGATCCGCTTCCGCCGAAGGAGCCTTGGGCCAGCGCGGAGAATATCGGCACCTGGTAGGCAAAGCGCCGCATCTGGGGGCGTTGCTTGCACCGGCTACCGGCTTAAATGCCAGCGAATGGCAGACGATAAAGACAAAGAGCGAAACAGGTTCAGCGCCCGGCTGAGGCGGACCGCGCAGGTCGGCTCCAACCTCTCCGGCGCAGGTGTCGCCTTTGCGGCGAACCGCATCTTTGGCGGCGATGAAGGTGATGAGCGTACCGCTCGCGCACTCGCCTCCGCCCTTGGCAAGACCAAGGGCCCGCTGATGAAGGTTGCGCAGATCCTGTCGACCATTCCTGATTTCCTGCCGCAGGAATATGCCGACGAGCTGTCACAGCTTCAGGCGCAGGCCCCGCCCATGGGATGGGCGTTTGTAAAGCGCCGCATGCGCGCCGAGCTTGGACCCGACTGGCAGGACAAGTTTGCAAGCTTCGGTCAGGAAGCGGCCCATGCAGCCTCGCTGGGGCAGGTCCACCGCGCGACGCTCCCCGATGGACGAGAGGTCGCCTGCAAACTGCAATATCCGGACATGGCGAGCGCCGTTGAAAGCGATGTCGGCCAGCTCAAAAGCCTTCTCGGCATGTTCCGCCGCCTCGATGGTTCTATCGACCCTGAAGAGATCGTCGTCGAAATCTCTGATCGCCTGCGTGAAGAGCTCGATTACAAGCGAGAGCGCAAGGCGATGAACCTCTATCGCCACATGCTTGAGGAGAAGGATTTCGTCCATATCCCTCAGCCGGTTGATGAGCTGTCCACCGACCGCCTCCTCACCATGGAATGGGTGACAGGCGATCCGCTCACAGTTTGGCAGGACGCGCCGCAAGAGGTGCGCAATGGCATCGCCAAGCGGCTCTACTGGACGTGGTGGCTACCCATGTTGCGCTACGCCGTCATCCATGGCGACCCGCACCTTGGCAATTATCAGGTCACAGATGGCGGCGAAGGGCTCAACCTGCTCGACTTTGGTTGTATCCGTATCTTCCCGCCAAACTTTGTTGGCGGCGTTGTCGATCTCTACCGCGCCATCCGGGCGGACGATTTCGACGCGACCTATGCGGCCTATGAGAAGTGGGGCTTCAAGAACCTCAACAAGGACCTCGTCGAGATCCTGAATATCTGGGCAAAGTTCATCTACGGCCCGCTTCTGGAAGACCGGGTGCGCAGCGTCGCCGATGGCGTTGCACCCGGAGAGTATGGCCGCAAGCAGGCCTTCGAGGTCCGCAAGCGCCTGAAAGAGGCTGGCCCCATCACCATCCCGCGTGAGTTCGTCTTCATGGACCGCGCCGCCATCGGGCTTGGTGCGGCCTATATCCGGCTCGGCGCTGAAGTGAATTACCACCGCCTGTTTGAGGAAAGTCTCGAAGGGTTCAGCGAAGACGCGGTCGCAGCCCGCCAGTCTGAAGCGCTTTCCAAGGCAGGCCTTACAGTCTAGTCCGGGCTTATGGAATCGAAGCCCTACAACACGCCCGAAGCGCTGGGCCGTGAGCCATTCACGGCTGCGTTCTGGACGCTGTGCGCGCCGTTCCTGTTTCCTGTTCTCGGCGCCTTCCTGATCGGCCTTGCCTGGCCGGGCTTCAATCAGGTCATCAACGGGACCGATAGAACCACCGAAGCCATCGGCCTTCTCTGGACAGCGCTCGCGGCGATCCATCTCGTCCATTTTGCGATCCTGAGCATCTGGAGTGAGCGTATGGGCGCCGGCGCTTTCGCGGGCTCAATGCGCGCCTCACAGAACTGGATCGTCGCCTCCATCCTGCTTGGCCCTGTCATCCTGATCGCCCCAAACCTGATCGCCGCCCTCATCGCGGGCGGCGAGCAGGGCTGGGAGTATTCCCGCGACGTCGATACCAGCTTCTTCGCGCGCGAGAATTGGGGCATCGCCTATCTGGTCTTTGCGCTTCTTCTGGCCCCCATCCTTGAGGAAGTGACCTTTCGCGGCGTGGCGCTGGGCGCGCTCGTCGTTCGGGGTGTGCCTCCGATCATGGCAATGGCGCTGTCCTCTGCTGCCTTCACCTTCCTGCACCTCCAATACAGCATCCCTGCGCTCATCGTGGTCTTCGTAGCGGGGATGGGGTTTGCATGGCTGCGGCTGAAGAGCGGGTCGATGCTAGTGCCAATCCTCGCGCACATTGCAGCGAACAGCATGATCACCTTCCTCGCCAGCCTCGCGCCTCCCGCTGGGTGAGGACTTGTTGGCCCCGGCGGCTTGCGGCACACCGCATTCGAAATGACAGACGATCTAGACCGTTCCCAGACATTTGATCTTCCCGAAGGCTATCAGCTCCTGCCATGGCACAGGGGCTTTGGCCGGCAGATCGGCCCACTCTTCGAAAAGAGGGGGCCTGATGGCATCACCCGCGCCTTCCGGGTCGAGGAGCATCACACCAATGGCATGATGAATGCCCATGGCGGCATGCTGATGACCTTTGCTGACATGGCCTGGGGCGCAGCCGTCGAAAGCGACGAGGATAGCTGGTGGGTCACCATCCGCCTTCTCTGTGACTTTCTTTCGGGGGCAAAGCATGGCGAGTTCGTCGAGGGCAAGGCCAGTATCGTGGCCGAAGAAAACAATCTTTATACTGTCGAAGGCCGCATCTGGACCGGAGAGCGCACGCTGCTCACAGGCAGCGGTATCTTCAAGGTCATAGAGCGCCGCGGATGAGACTGGAATTTCGATGAGTGACGGAAATTTGGCCGCCAAGACAACAGGCGCAGGCGACATGACGCTCGCCCGCTATGGCGGCGAGAAGCCAGCCGCGCCGGAATGGTTCAATTGGGCGATCGCGCAGGAGGCCAACGAGGCCAGCGTCGAGGTCGACGGGGCCAAAATCGCCTATCGAAGCTGGGGCGACCCATCCAAGCCCGGCCTGCTGCTCGCCCACGGGAATGGCGCGCATGCCCGCTGGTGGGATTATTACGTCGTCGCCCCGACCTTTTCAGGAATGGGCGACAGTGATTGGCGCAAGTCCTACAGCTTCCCACTCTTCAGCCGCGAGCAGCACGCCGTCTGTGAACATGCAGGCCTGTTCGACCATGCCGAAAAGCCGATCATTGTCTCCCACTCCTTTGGCGGCATCATCTCACTTTTTACCACGATCGCGGAAGGCGGGGACAAATTTGGCGGCGCTGTAATCGTCGATAGTCATCTCGAACCGCCCGGCGATGAACGGCCACGCCCGCCGCGCCGGACGCGTGCGAACCGCACCTATTCGAGCTTCAACGAGGCGCTGGCGCGCTTCCGCCTCGCCCCGCCTCAGCCTTGTGAGAACGATTACATCGTCGACTATATCGCCCGTCACAGCATCAGGGAGATGACCAGTGAGGATGGCGAGGAAGGCTATTCCTGGAAGTTCGATCCGTTCATCTTTAACTCGCTGATGGATGAGTGGAATGATGTCGACCTGACATCGATGGAAACGCGCTGTCCGATTGTCTTCATGCGAGGCGGCCTTTCCGACCTCGTGCCGGACAGGGTCGCCGATTATATGTGCTCGCTTCAGGACCCGCCGGTGCCGATGATTACGGTGCCTGAGGCCTATCACCATGTCATGCTCGACCAGCCGCTTGCCTTTGTTTCTTCAATCCGCGGGCTGCTGGCTGGCTGGCCGGGGCGCCGCTGATTTGGGATTTGCAAGCGCTGGCCTCGCACCCTAAACACCCGCGAAATGATTGAGATCCTCCCTGAGACGCCCGCCCGGCACGCCGAGGCGATTGAAGGCCTGTTCGACCGCACCTTCGGGCCGGGCCACTTCGCCAAGACCGCAGAGCGGCTGCGCGAATATTCCTGGACACTGCCAGAGATCAACCGCGTTGCTGTGGTCGACCAAGACACGGTCGTTGGCGTCTGCCGTGTCTGGCCGCTCAAGGTTGGCGCGCGGGGCGACAAGGCGCTGTTCTACGGACCTGTTGCTGTCTCTCCCGCCTGGCGAGGCTCCGAACTTGGCCTTCAGCTGACTGAAGCGGCACTTGAGGCTGGTACGGAAGCTGGCTGGCCCGCGGCAGTCCTGATCGGCGCGCCGGCCTATTTCGGTCGGATCGGTTTTGCAGTGACCCCGCGCGGGCGACTTACCTTTCCCGGGCCGCAGGACCAGTCACGCGTCATGGTTCGGGACCTTGCGGGGGATGCGAGCGTGCTCGAAGGCCTCGTAACGGCCGCCTAGTCTTGCCTGTCGCGATCAGCGTCCATCCAGGCGCGAAGCTCTGACAGAGGACCAATCAGGCCTTCTGCTTTTTCGCGGCTCATCGCCTCGCGCGTCCGGTTAAGAAGGGGCGCAGCCTGCCGAAGGCCTTCTTCACGCGCCTGCCTCCCGCTTTCTGTCAGAAAGACGCGCTTTGAGCGGCCATCTGTCTTGCTTGGCTCGACACAGATGAAACCTTTCTGCTCAAGCCGCGCGAGGGTCGACGTCATCGTTCCGCGCGTGACCTGAAAGGCTGCTGCAAGCTGGGCAGGGGTCTTGTCATCGCCCAGCCGCACGCAATGGTTCAGAATGTTGAACTGCGCCTGGGTGAGCCCGTGCGGAAGGATTTTCTCGAACGCGCTCGTTGCCAGCTGCTGGATGATGCCGATCTCGTTGAACAGGCGGAAAAAGACAGCCTCATCGGGCAGGGCGGCGAGTTCTTCGGGCGGGGTGTCAGACAAGGTGGGCGTTCAATCCTCTTCTGGGGGTCGCGATCACGTCCGGAGCATATCCAACCCGCACCAGCATCTGTAGTCTTTTTCCTTCGCCAATGAGGGCGTGCACCTCTTCGTAGAGCTCCGCCATCTCCGGATATTCCTGCAGGGACTGGCTCCAGGGGTGGATACCAAGGCCTAGCTCAGTGGCTTTCAGATTGAGACGGACATAGGCACGCCCGGCATTGATCTGGTCCTGGCGCGAAATGTCATCATTGCTCAACCAGAGGAATCCGCGCGCCGACATCGCCATAGCTTCATACATGGCAAGTCCCTGCTGGAAGCCCGCAGACGTCGGATCGGCGAGACTGTCACGGTTGACCATGCCAAGGAGCTTGCCAGCCGCGATCATCGGACCCTCAAGCTCAATCCCATCGGGGTTCTCGCGGACCTCACGGGCGCCAATCCGCATCAGGTCGACTGACTCCTGATTGGTGTAGTCTGTCGTGACTTCCAGCTTGTGTGCCTGCCAGGTGAGCTCGCGCAGCTTGGCCGCAAGCGGCGTGTTACCCGTCGCCCCGACCCGCTGGCCGTATGTGGTGCCCGCCTGCACAAGTGCGCCGAGCTTCTCCGGCTCAACATCCTTTTGTGCATAGACTTCCTTGTTGGAGCGTCTCTTGAGGACCTGGGCAAATAGCGGGTCGGAGCTCGCCTGTCCGGGGAGGAAACGGACATGGGCAATCGGCGCGCTGGCGAGCGAGGACATGTCGCTGCCTTCGGGAAAGAGGTCGATCTCTGCGGCATAGCCCTCTTCGGCGGCGGCGAGGCGGAGGAGTTCGAGGAAAGCGCCGCATCCGATGGTGATCTGGCGATCGAACGGGTCGGTCGCGGGCAGCCGCCTGTCAGGATCGGGGTAGAAGGTGAGCGCGTTGTCTCCCACCAGCGCGACCTTCCAGGGCTGGAGATTATGCGGGTTGGGCGCCAGCAAGGCGTAGGAAAGCGCGCGTTTGCGGAAATCAGCATACCGCCCGGCTTCGCGCCAGGTGGACGGCCCGTTGGCCAGAACGAAGCCGCCTACGCTTCCGGCGGCGAGAACGCTGCCACCTCCAATCAGCATCAGAACATTCCGGCGCTTAAACATCCCTGTCTCCATTTAGTTTGATACCATACAATTAAAGTACGGCATCAAACTAGTCAAGACATTCGGGAGATTTGGCGCTCCTCAGGAGGTTTGCGCGCGTTCTACCTGAGGCACGACATCAATGCCGTCGACGTCTTCCAAGGCACGGATCTGCTTTTCATTCGCGTCTTTGGCGACGACGCTGAAGGACGCGTTCGTCTCGAGGATGACCCACTGAACCTGGTCCGGATCGACAAGGCCGTTCTGGCGGATTGCGGACATGACTTCACGCTTGGTGACACGCTCCTTGCGCATGGCATCTTCGCGGAAGACGCCATTACCAAGCAGGACAACTGGCTCTGCCTTGACCAGTTTCGACAGGAATTTGCTGTGCAGCACAGACTTGGTCAGCACCCATTGCAGGATGAGGAGCATCACGATGGCAGCAACCGATTCCAGTACCGTCACGCCCTTGAGAACGATGCCGGAGCCGACCAGGGAGCCGATCGCCACGGTCACGATCCAGTCGAAATTGTTCATCTGCGAGGTTGCCCGCTTTCCTGAAAGCCGGATCGCGAGAACGATGGTGAGATACATGATCGGTGCAGAGATGAGCACGCGGACAAGGTCGCTCTGCTGGTCGAGGAGGATGGGGTCCATGGGGCTGCTCCGGGTCTGGTTGGGTTGTACCGACAATGGGTGGGACGGTTGCCCTGTTCCCTAATACCTTATGCCCTGGAGCAGGGGGAAACCCCGCCGCACGTCAGACTTCGACCGATCTGTCGACCCGTACCTTGATGACGTGCCCGTCTCGCCGTTGGCCGGAGAGCATACGGCGGGTAAGCCGTTTATAATGCTGGATGAAGCGCTCGACCCATCGGGTCTCTGCCTCCCTCAGCGTGCCGGGCGCCTTGCCGAGGTTTTCGGCCTCCTGCTGCAGGCGCCAGCCGAGGACTGTTTCAAAGTCCGGCGCGTCGAGATGGATGAAACTGTCGGCCAAGTCCCAGAGGCGGGCATAGGGGCCGGCAAGCTGCTCCTCCTGATATTGCCGCCATGCGCCAGTCTGGTCTTCAGCCTCAATGCTGTTGAGCGGCGCATCCGATGGGGCGGATGGGTCTGGTGCGGCACCCATGAGCCAGCCTTCGAGGATGATGAGGCTGGGGCGCTCTTCTGGCGTAAGCACAGTCGGCTCGCCGCGGTCATCATCACGCTTGGAGAAACGGGGCAGGGAGATTGCCGAGCCTGGCCGCACGGTCCTGAGCGCGGTGAGCGTCTCCATCAGGAGTGGGACATCATGCGTGCCGGGCGGGCCGCGCGTGGCGAAAAGCGGGTGGACCTCAGCGGCGAGGCGCTCGCGCTCGGACTTTGGGAGGTAGAAGTCATCGATGCCGAGGCCGATGGCGCGGGGGCCAAGCGCCTCGATCGCAGAGCGAAGCGCCGTCGACTTGCCGATCCCCTGCGCGCCGGAGATGAAGACAAGGTGCGGCGTGGGCCCTTCGGAGAGCTGTGCCTTGAGTAGCGGCAGGAGGGCGTCGGCAAGCTCGGTCATGACGCGCAGTTTGAGCAAGGCCGGACAGGGATCAAGAGCGTTCTTGCGGGCGGCCCGGCTTATCAATTGACCAAAACCCGATTGACGCGTTTCGACATTTCAACGATCATGGAAATATGGAAAACAAGACTGCACTGCTCGCGTTTTCGGCGCTGTCTCAGGAAGGGCGGCTGGAGGTGTTCCGGCTGCTCGTGAAGGCGGGGCCGGACGGGCTTGCCGCTGGCCTCATTGCCGAACAAGCTGGCCGCGCGCCCAATACGCTGTCGGCGCAGCTGAACCTGCTTCAGCAGGCGGGCCTGATCGAGAGCCGGCGCGAGGGGCGCTCCATCATCTATTCGGCCTGTTTCGACCGGGTCAGCGACCTCATCGTCTACCTGATGGAAGATTGCTGCGCCGGTGAGCCTTGCGTTGCGACCAGTGTTCAGGCGGCGGCAGAGCGCGCCCTTTGCTGTGCGCCAGCTTCCTCAGTGAACTCATAATACGCCAGCCGAGAAAGACGGGGAAACTCCATGGGTGCTTTTGAACGCTATCTGTCTGTCTGGGTCGCGCTCGCCATTGTGGTCGGGATCGGTCTTGGCCAGTTGCTGCCGGGTGTCTTCGACGCGCTGGCGGGGTTTGAATACGCCAATGTGAACTTCGCGGTCGCGATCCTGATCTGGGCGATGGTCTGGCCGATGATGATCGGGGTGGACTTCTCTTCGCTCGCCCGGGTGGGGGAGAAGCCGAAGGGGCTTTTCATCACGCTGGTGGTGAACTGGCTGATCAAGCCTTTCACCATGGCGGCGTTGGGGGTTCTCTTCTTTCGTTTTGTTTTCGCTGGCTTCATCCCCGAGGCAGATGCTGAAGGGTATATCGCAGGGCTGATCCTGCTCGGCGCGGCGCCCTGTACGGCGATGGTCTTCATCTGGTCACAGCTGACGCGGGGCGACCCGAACTATACCCTCGTCCAGGTCAGCGTGAATGACGCGATCATGGTCGTCGCCTTCGCGCCGATTGTGGCGTTCCTTCTGGGCATTACCGATATCGTCGTGCCGTGGGAGACGCTGCTGCTGTCGGTTGCGCTCTATGTCGTTGTGCCGCTGGTGGCGGGCATCGCCGTGCGCCAGATGCTGAGGGCGCGGGGTGGGGACGCGGCTGTCGATGGTTTCATCGAGCGGGTGAAGCCTGCCTCGGTGCTCGGCTTGCTTCTGACTGTCGTTCTCCTCTTCGGGTTTCAGGGGGAGGTGATCCTCTCCCAGCCGCTGGTCATCGCGCTGATCGCCGTGCCGATCCTGATCCAGTCCTATGGCATGTTCGCGGTCGCCTACGGCGCGGCCTATGCGCTGAAAGTCCCGCACAATGTCGCCGCGCCCTGCGCGCTGATCGGGACGTCGAACTTCTTCGAGCTTGCGGTTGCTGTGGCGATCTCTCTGTTCGGGCTCAATTCAGGGGCCGCGCTCGCAACCGTTGTGGGTGTGCTGGTGGAGGTGCCGGTGATGCTGTCTCTGGTGGCGTTCGCGAACCGGACGCGGGGGGCTTTTGTAGAAGAGGGCTGATGCCTTCTCCCTTCTCCCTCGGGAGTGGTTCGACAAGCTCACCATGAGGGGGCCGGGGATGAGGGGGAGCTGCCTCTCATCAAGTGCTGCGGGTGGCAGTGATCGGTCGGGAGCATCGCTGCGTCTTCAGTTCCTGATACAGCTTCTGCCTCCCCTCACCCCTAGCCCCTCTCCCCAAGGAGAGGGGTACGCCTGCCGCCCTCTTTCCCACCAGCTAGCACCAGCGCCCGCAGGCTCCGTTGGTTGGAGTGCGGGTGTCAGACTTTGTTGTACGAGGTTTTAGGCTTTTGCCGGGAGGGGCGGATCGCCCGGAAAAGGCGGGGCGCGGGCGGTGGTTTTGGTGGGGTGTCGCTCTGGTGTGAGGACGGTGTGCCCGTGGTGCAGCGGCGGTGTAAGCGCGGTGCATGGGGTGAGCGCGGTCCAGGCAGGCTCAAGCTGCAAGGCGGGGTGTGTCCAGGGGGCGGGGGGAGAGGCGGCGGGCAGCGCGGCGCGCTGGGCCTTCTCGGCCTGTGTCAGTTCCCATGCCGAGACCCAGATGACGCCATCCTCGCGTACATGCCAGTTGACCCATGTGCGGCCGTCCGCCCTCGCTTCGTCAAAAGTGGCGCTCAGCCGGCCCAGATAATGAAACAGCGTCCGCCAGTGCCGCACCGGCACCCGCATCAGACAGCTCCATATGATTGCCCAACTCAGCTCCATTGGTGAAGGTTTATAGACGGGGGCGTGGGGAGGGGGACAAATCTCCCTTCTCCCGCTGGGAGAAGGGCCGGGGATGAGGGAGCGCCACCTCTCCTCATGGGCTGATGCGGGCAGTGATTGCGGGAGGGAGCATCGCTGAGATCTCAGTGCTCGAAACGAGGTTGCTCCTGCGGTAGCGCATTATTCTCTTGCGCGCCGCCAGTGCCGCACCGGCACCCGCATCAGACAGTTCCATATGATCGCCCAGCTCAGCTCCGTCGGTGAGGGTTATAGACGGGTGCGTGGGAAGGGGGATGGAAGGTTGAAAATCCGGTGCCAGACATGTCCGGTATTGGCGCAAAATCGGACATAACATAACTAAAGTTAGAGGGTCCGGTATTTCCCCTATGCATTAGTTGGCAAGTACTTCTGTTCAGGATTAGCAGCTTATAAGATCACGGGGTCAGGGGGCAATGTCGTACCATAAACAGGAATATCGTTTAGTATGCAGTCCTAGCAGCGAGGTTTTGCAGGAAGTCTATCAACTTCGAGCACGAGTTTGGAAGTTACGCACAGAACATTTCCCAGCAAACCTAACTGAATGGTCGGATAATTTTGACGCTACCTCGATGCACTTCGTGGTATGTGCAAAAGACCGTTCACCAGTGGCGGCGGCTCGCTTGACTGTTACTGACGCAGTTGAGGAGGGGCCGGACTTTGACGTCTATCGCCTTATCGCCAAGCCACTCGGATTCATTTCGCGACTTGTGGTTAGCCCTGCCCATAGAAGAATTGGGCTCGCACAATTGCTTGACGAAGCGCGACTACGTAGGGCGCAAACGCTCGGCTGCAAGACTATTCTAGCTAACACTCGCGCTGGAGAAAGTAGAGTTCGTCAGCTTGAGTGTCACGGATTTGAACGACACTATATCGCAAAGTTCCAAGTAACTGGCCCACTATCAAACGTAGGAACGCCGACGGTTCTCTCGCTAGTGTTCTGAGCAAGTCACTGCGGTAATTTCCGACGATTTTCTGCTTTTCAAGACCGGCTCCACAAACGTCCGCTTTCGCGATGTAGCGCGCATGATGGGGATTACCGCCCCTCACGCCGCCAGGCCAAAATCAGGAACACCAGAATGAGCGCCACGGCCAATAGGCCCGGCAGGAGCGGCAGGCTGGTGGAGCTGCGGACGGCGTAGGCGCCGCGTTCCTTTAGGCCCAGCCAGTTCCCGCCGGCGGCGTTGGCGTTTTGCCCGACGCGGCGGATGTCCGGCAGGCTGGCGCCGGGGCGGGTCAGCTCATAGACGCCGCCGCCTGTGGCCGCTGAGAGCGGGGCGAGGAGGTCGCCGGTCGCTTCGAGGGAAGCGTATTCCTTTGGATTGGCGGGGCCGTTCAAGGCCACCGCTTCTAGGCCGCCTGCCTCAGCGCGGAAGAGGCCGAGCTGGTCTATGGCAAGCTCTGCGGTGAATTCGCCGGGGCCGGTCTGTGTCCAGCGGGGATTGAGGGTTTCGCCGTCCGGGGTTTCGACGCTCAAAGTGGGGGCGGTGTCTGACAGGGTGCGAAGGCGCGCGCGCATCGTGTCGCCCTGCGCTTCGAGGAGGAGCTGGCGCTCTTCAAGCTCTGGCTCTTTCATCAGCCAGTGGACGGTGCGGCGGATCAGCTCTGCGAAGGGGCCGCCGCCATCATAGCCGCGCGCCCAGAGGAAGATCTGGCCGGACAGGATCTGCGCGACGCGGCCTTCGCCGACACGGTCGACGACCAGAAGCGGGTCGCCATTGCGGGCGGTCATCAGGACATCGCCAACTTCGGGCACGGCCTCGATATAGCGCACCCAGTCGCCCCATGACTGGCCGGTGAGGGTTTCGGTGATGGTGTGGCGCGCGCCGGTTTCAG
>LWDU01000076.1_pt1 | contig 42529 bp, 20 predicted proteins | sample 727161 | NCBI WGS metagenome assembly LWDU01 (sample SAMN04566230, study PRJNA314399) | hydrothermal vent metagenome | isolation source: deep sea hydrothermal plume seawater | place: Mexico: Gulf of California, Guaymas Basin | collected 2004-07-11
GCCTCGGCTCATAATCTGTCTCCTTTCATAAAGACTTTTATAAACCAATTCCTAACTCAAAAAATGGACCGATTTTAGGGGGCAAGGTCAGCTTGGCTTAAACGGCAAAGTCTTAGCCAAACAAAATAAAGCCAGCGCTGATCAGTTTGCTATGAAAATTACCCCCACTATCGCCGACATAAAACAAACAGGCCATTATACGGTTCAGCAAATATGTAATGAGTTAAATAGGCGTTGTATCAAGACAACTCGGGGGAACGGCTGGCACATTTCCTCTACCCACAACCTTCTAAAACGGATAGAAAAATTAGGTGTTTAAAAATTGAACCTAGGTTCATCGTGCCTGTCCCTCTATAGAGATAAAGATAGGGGGTATAAGTAAAGATATGACAGCAAGATATAGAGAACGTTATATGGCTCCTTTTGCTAATGGAGCTTCTTTAAATATAAATAGAGCTTGTTTTGATAAGTTATCAATTACTATCAAAGGCGCTCATGTAGTATTTAATTCGCATGAAGAATATAACGGCTTTATAAATACGCTGGAAAACTCGGAATTTTTAACGCGTGGCTTTGGAAGTCGTAGACATATTTTTGACTTCGATGACAGTTCTTTATTATTTACTGGCTCATTAAAACTGCAGAACGTACCCCGCTCTCCCTTGCATAAAAATATACAACTGCGCCTCAAACTTAACCCCTCTAGGTTTATTGCCGATCATGCCACCAGAGATGTCGAGGGTTATGCTGAGTTCGATACCAATAACGTTTCTTCGATGTCCTTAGAGCAAATTATGCGCAGACAGAATAGAGAAATAGTTAGGCAAACCTTAGATCACTCTGACAATTATTTAGACGCCTTTCTGTTCCGTCAAAAACATCAGTTTGAAGAGATCACATGGCTATATTTAGAAAAAGTTATACTGTTTATAAGCCAACAACTCATGATCGCTGCTAATAATATGATCTCTCTAGATCAATTTAATCTTGAAGAGCTTACCGAACTTCCTGAAGATCAGATACTTCATGGTGCCGCTTACTTTTATCCTCGTTGGTCTGAGGTAGTTATTTCGTATGGAGAAGTTTATTACGAATTTTCAGATGAGAACGCCGTGGCGACAATTAGAAGCCTTAGAGAAGCATTGCTGCCAAGCTTTAATACAGTGAGCTATACAGAATACCCACTATTTGATAATGCCTCCATAGAGGAGTACAGGCGTTTTAACTGCCCTTGCATCAAAATTGTACATAGAGGCGATAGACAGAATGCAGAAAACTCCACTAACGACGTGGAAATTTGTATATATGCCAAAACGATCAATAGACTGCGGTTTGAGGTCAGATACAAACATAACCTGAGAACACTTCTGAATGACTTGATCCGAAATGATACCGAAACAGAGCTTCGAGGCGTAGAAACTATAAGAGCAACATTGCGCTGCGCTAAGCAAGATGCACACACAAGATTATCAAGAGTTTTAGAGCAAATATCTGATCTTGATTTGCCTAACGCTGGGCAATTGCAAAAAACTATTGAGTTTCTGGAAAATTTTTCACGCGTATTAAACAGCAAAGATGCTCTGAATAGAATGTCGGAAATCTTATCTGTCTTAATGACCTCCGGAGGCTATACTGTCCAAGCCGATAGCCATGACAGATTATTATTTGAAGCTATGGAAAGGCAGAGTTTAATAGTTCGGTCTAGGGGGTACGGAAGAATGCCAAACGGATTAAGACGCTACGTCCTTCACAATGACTATGAGAACTGCCTGCATAATAACTTTAATGAGGACAACTTCCAACCTCGCACCTAAAAGTTGAGTTTGAGGATTGTCCTCTACAAATTTTCACGTAGTATAATTACATTAAAAATAAGGGAATAAGATTATGACCAGTATCAAAAATATGCAACTGCCCCGCCCTAAGCTGGTACTGTTTTTTGTTTTAGCTCTAATTGCAATTAGCTCAGCAGTTTTTGCATATACTCCCATTTATACTGGCAAGAAAGTATTAGAAAAAATTGATCGAGTATTTGTATATGTTCACTATATTGGCCCTACTTCAGAGGATGAAAAGTACATACCTGCACCTCTAAGGTTTGAGAATATTCAGAGCAAACTCAAAAACGCTTACACTAGACGCTTTTCAACTCAATATTGTGAAAAACTCTCAGAAGCTATGCAGCCTCATTGCAAGAACCAAAGTGTTGAAATCAGACCTTACTCTGATTATTGGAGTAATAATTTTCTTCCCAGCAAAGAAGCTGGAACTTTAAATGTCTTTCTGCAAGTTCGGATTTCATTTTATCTTCCAGAGAGTAGATATCACTCTGCCGCAAACGCATCTCTATATTTAATCCAAGATAAAGCTGACTTGAATTTTCCGACAAAAGAAGAAATTACAGCTCCTTTGAATATACCGCTCATCAAGAATGATGCGGATATTGAAAAAGACTTAGATAAATACCTCAGAATATTTACGGAATAGGACAGTAAATGCCAACTTACAGTGAATTTACAGACTTAATTAAGCCTTCAGCTATTGGTAGCTTTGGCAGCATCATTACTTATAGCATAATTGATGATCGAAATGACCTAGATGATAATTTGTCCGGTAGCATTTCATACTATGGCTCGCTGAGTGATGAATTCACCTACTTTCCTACGTCTAGCGAATTTTCTTCCACATATCAACAGGCCATCAACACAGCCATAGAAGAGATAATGTCTGGCGCGCCCAGCAACAATTATTCTGTACTATTTTCAGATGTGCTAAATATATCGCTGATTAATACCAGCACTAATCTTAACTCCACTTTTGATCTCGGGGAGAGCGTTGGTGATATCATTATTGGGATAACTAATAAAAGTCATTCGATCATAGATGAAGCCAAAGATGAAGATCTAATTGACATTGATCCAGAAAGAATACTTGCTTTTGCTTATCCAGCTTCATACGGATCAGGTATGCATGGTGATATCTGGATCAATACAGAAGCGGAAGCCACATCACTTGATGGTAGTTTAGTATGGGAACTATCAAGCATTAATCAAGGAAGTCTGGCCTACAACACCATAATTCATGAAATATCCCATTCACTCGGTCTAGATGATTTCGGCAAATACAGTACGTCTAATTTAAATAATCAAAAATATAGCGTGATGTCTTATAGTAATTTGGCGGGTATGGATGTCACTAGTTCCCTAGAAGATACTGTCTATGCTGGTGGCTTACAATTATATGACATCGCGGCCCTTCAATCAGAGTATGGTCGGAATTATAATACACGTGATACGAACACAACCTACTCCGCGTCAACAGCATTTACATCTAATAATACCTTCGGTGCATTTATTTACACTATTTGGGATGGAGGTGGCAATGATACCATTGACGCTTCCACGTACACAAACTCTCAAGGTGCTGTAATAGATCTTCGCCAAGGCGAATTCAGCTCAATTGGTTATAACGCTAATGGTGGAGCTGCTACTGATAACGTCGCTATTGCCTATCACACGATAATAGAAGGAGCTATCGGCACTTCTTATTCAGATATAATTATAGGTAACGCTTGGGACAATACTCTAAAAGGAGGTGATGGCAATGACCGTATTTTTGGCGATGGCTTGACTGTATCCCTTGATAGTTTAGTGAGCCAAATCAAAAATGCCGAGGCTGGATATGGCACAAGTTCAGGAGAATACGAAACAGCTAAAAATAACGTAGCACCCAATATTAATAATAGCGGTGACGATAAAATCATTGGGGGTGCTGGGGACGACACCATTTATGGCGGCGCGGGAGAAGATATTGCTGATTACAGTGAAGATGCTGCCAATGGGGGTAACGCCGGTATCACCGTAAACATGAACGATACTTCAGGGACAGTTGTAGACGGCTTTGGTGATACTGATACGCTAATATCGATTGAACGTATCATAGCCACCGCAAATTCAGACACCTTTAACTTAAATGCCCCTTCAGGGCTTTCAATTGAAAGCAACGGAGGTACAGATACCGTTAACTACACTCAAGACTATGTCATTGATTGGGAAAACAGCACATCAGAGTATCAATACATATGGGATAGCATGGGGCGTTTCAGAGATACGCTTTATGGTATTGACCTCGATGATATTAGCGGCATAGTAAGGCCTGATTACACAAGCGCCCATGATATATTAAGCGCTGGCCCTTCCAGTTTGACTAATACGACCACAGATTACTCTTCGCTAAATTCAGCTAATGCGGGTCTTAACTTTACAATAGATGTAATTGGCAACTATACGGATGACAATGGATTTTATGAAGGGCATAGGCTCACATCGATCACTGTGGATATGCCTGACAATAGTATTCACGATGGTAGCCTTGCCGCAACTTCCTATGCATATGGTAACTACGACCAATTATTCAACACCGATGCTCATTTCGAAATTGTTGGCACAAACTTTGGCGATACGATTACTGTACGAGAAGGTCTGGTGCTAACTAACGTTTTAGCATTTCCTACTTATTTCGAAACAGGAAACGGTGATGACACTATCACTTTTTTAGATGAATATCCTGAAGATCCATATGACACACTTTCACCATTAACGGGAGTACAAATTGAGTATAGGGGCGGTCATGATGTAATTATGAATGCTTCTGCTCTCCAAAGCATCTTCATCTGGGAAGGAATAGACCAAAGTGAAGTCAACATAAGCCTAGTTGGTAATACCTACACACTCGATGCAGGGGACTATGGGACACTTACACTGTATGATGTAAACCCTTCACAACTGCCCACGATCACGTGGTTAGCAAGCACCGCCTCTTACATTGAAGGCACATGGGGACAAGATAAACTTATTAGCCACGTATCAGACACAGAAACATTTTACGCAAAGACTGGAAAAGACTTGGTCGGCGTTAATGGCGGAGATACGGTTTATGCTGGTGGCGATCAGGACTATATTTTAGTCAGCGGCATAGGGAATACCTTGTATGGCGACTTCGGCAATGATGAGTTCAAAATTGTCGAGTTTAATACCGCTTCAGGAGAGAATGATTTCTTCGGCGGCGAAGGCAACGATACGGCTTATTTCTCAGGAAACTATGCCGCCTACACCTTAACAAACAATTCAGATGGCACCGTATCAGTAACTGATAGTAATGGCGGCATACATAATTTTGATGGCGTTGAAACATTACAGTTTAACGATGGCAAGTATATTGACGGTGCTTTTACAGGTGGTAGCGCCCCTATTGCTCTATTAAGCAACGACAGCTATCAAGTTTCCTCATACGCCAGCGCATCATATGCTTTAGATATCGGCGAGAATGATGCTTTGGCATATGAAAGTATATCTTTCATTCAGCAAGGTGCATTAGGGTCTGTAGAAGTTAGTGAAGACGGTAAGTCACTAATTTACACAACAACACTAAACGTTAGCGGAACAGATCTAGTATCTTATGGCGTTCAATTTGCTGACGGCACAGTTCACAGCGCTACTGTCTCAATTGATATTGTAACTGATCCAATCATTTGGGGTACGCAGGGTGATGATGTTTTAACTGGTACATCTAATCCTAACGGAGAGATTAGTGACGACATTATTTATGGGTTTGATGGTCAGGATACGCTTATCTCTAATGGAAGCTTCTATTATGAAGAAATTCTCAATGGTGGTGAAGGCTACGACAAATATTATCTCACATCAGGTCAACCCTTTTCCATTATTCAAGACAACACGAGTTTAAACCGATTATACCTTGATGGCATTTCATATGACCCTAATGAAGCTAGCAACTACGTTTACGACAGTGGCAGCTACTTAGAAATATACGATCCAAGCACATACGATCTTCTCGCATACATTTATGGCAACGGTGACTTTGGAGCCTTGGTGTTTGATAACAACACCACCGTTATGATCGATGATCTTCTAAATTCATCTAATCCATACCTCCACGTTGTTAGCACGAATGCTGATTACATCACTGCACACCCGAACGGATCCACACTAGATCTGCTCGGGGGTGACGATTATTTCTATGGTTCTAGTTCAGCTGACTATGCAGAGGGCGGCGCAGGAGCAGACCGCCTCTATGGCTATGGCGGGGACGACGTTCTGTACGGAGGTGATGGCGATGACATTATCACAGGTGATGATGGCAACGATCTGATTTCAGATGGGCTTGGTGACGATAGCCTTTCAGGAGGCAATGGAGCTGATGAGTTTGTGATTACATCTGAAGCCAATGCGAGCGATACTATAAATGATTTTGATCCTTCAGTAGACACCCTGAACTTAAGTAACTTCAATGGGATCTTTACCGATTGGGCAGACTTCCAATCGGCTCTAACACAGTCAGGGACACACACAATTGTCAGCCTTGGGAGTGGTCAAACTCTCACTCTATTTAACGTTACGAGTTCTACTCTGACGCTTAATAACGTTATCGGACTAGGTGATTTCGGACTTCCTCATGCGGTAAATAACGGCGGCAGTATTAATGAAGATACTATATTAACTCTGACGACATCCATGCTTGATGGATATGACCGTAACAGTGCGGATAACGAACTTGTGTTTACGATAAATACCGCCACAAGCCAAGGGACATTAAAGTTAGATGGTGTAACACTTGCCGTGAACGACACATTCACCGTGTTGGATATTATGAGCGGCATAGTCACCTATACACCCGACGCAGAATATAATGGCAGCGATAGCTTCGACTTCACATTATCAGATGGCACCTACACTCTAGCTCAAGATAGCTTTGATATTGCAGTTAACGCAGTGAATGACATACCAACCCTATCAAATATCGGGGCTTCAGTAGACGAGGATACAGTTCTAACCCTAACCACATCTATGCTGGATGGTAGCGATGTAGACAATACAGATACTGAACTGACTTTCACTGTAAATGTCTTGCCTTCAAACGGTATATTAAAGCTTGATGGTGTTGATCTTGCAGCTAACGATACGTTCACTGTTCAGGACATAATCAATGGTGATGTGACTTACACACCTACTACATCGTACACGGGTAGCGATAGCTTTGACTTTACGTTATCTGACGGTATCGCATCACTCTCCCAAGACAGCTTTACGATAACTGTAAACGCTGTTGGCCCAAATCTCATTAACGGTACTGCTGGCAATGATACGCTTACAGGTACAGCTGATGCCGATGAAATAAATGGTCTGGACGGAAACGACTATATTGTTGGTGCCGCAGGTGATGATGTACTTAACGGAGGTGACGGATCTGATCTAATCGAGGGCAATGCAGGCAGTGACACCATGACAGGCGGCGCTGGTGCAGACAGTTTTGTAATTGCTCTGGATAATGGATCTACAGATACTATCACTGACTTTAACGTCTCAGGTGAAACTATCGATCTAACACAATTTAACGGCGTTTTTGATAGCTTCTCTGAACTTCAGGCCGCTATGGCGCAGGTTGGATCTGATACGCATATTGACCTTGGTGGAAGCCAGACGCTTGTTCTAGAGAACATAACTTCTTCTAACCTTGTTGATACAAACTTCTTTGGTAACGCTGGTAACTTAGCCCCTACTCTAAGCAACAACGGTGCTTCAGTAGATGAGGATAATGTTCTAACGTTGACAACGGCTATGCTTGATGGCGCGGATGGTGACAATACAGATAGCCAGCTTGTATTCACGGTTAATACAGCACCTTCAAACGGTGTACTGAAACTCAGCGGTGTAGCGTTGACTGCAAATGATACATTCACAGTGCAGGACATCATTAACGCGAATGTTACTTACACGCCTAATTCATCCTATTCAGGCAGTGATAGTTTTGACTTCACGCTATCTGATGGAACAGCCTCATTGTCTCAGGACAACTTTGCCATCACGGTGAACTCAACAGGCCCTTCAACTATCGATGGCACTTCAGGTAATGATACGCTGAGTGGCACGACAGGTGATGACATTCTCAATCCACTAGCTGGTAATGACACGGTAAATGGTGGTGATGGTAATGATACTTATATCTACACATCCGGCGATGATACATTTGATGGTGGCAGTGGCGTCGATATAGCTGATTATAGCGGCTTTGCTTATGCTGTATGGGTAGATATGACCTACACAAGCTCCGAGGCGTATACAAGAAGCACCTCATCTACAACAACGGGCACTTGGTCCGAGATTACCAACTTTATTTCAGTAGAAGGTGCTATTGGCACGGCATATCATGATGAATTATTAGGTGATGCTAATAATAACATTTTCACCGGCCTCGCTGGATCAGACATCATTAAGGGCCATGGCGGTAACGATATCATTAATGGCGGTACAGGAAACGATACCTTAGAAGGTGGTGCTGGGGATGATGGCTTTATCTACAACCTCGGTGATGGTGAAGATACGATCTATGACGCTTCAGGCGATGACTATATCCAGTTTGGTACTGGCATTACACAGAATGACCTGAACTTCAGCTACACAGGTAATAATCTGGAGATCACTATTACAGGATCTTCAGGAGACAAAATCACCATTACAAGTCACAAAACTACTACTCCTATTGAGACTTTAGTCTTTAGCGATACATCCGAGCTTGTTATTTCTGCAAACGAGACAGGTACATCGGGTAATGATAGCTTCTATAGCACGATAGGTTCTGACACTTTCATTGGCGGTGACGGCGATGATGTTTTCTATTACCAGCTTGGCGGTGATGACTTGTTCAATGGCGGTAACGGCTCTGATACTGCCGATTACTCTAACTTTGATTACGCCATCTGGGCAAAGCTGAATACAAACAACTTTGCCTCTACTCGTTATACGACCGATCTTTCAAGTGGTACGTGGGTAGATATCTCCGACTACATTAGTATCGAGAATATAACGGGCACCGACTACAGTGATGAGCTTTACGGTGATAGTAACGACAACACAATCACTGGTGGCGCTGGAAACGATATTATCGAGGGTAGCTCGGGCGATGATATTTTAGCTGGCGGTACAGGCAATGACGAGCTTGAGGGCGGCTCTCATGATGATGAATACCACTTCAATCTCGGTGACGGCCAAGATACTTTCTATGACATTTCTGGAACAGATTTGATTAGATTGGGCGCGGGCATTGTTTCCAGTGATCTGGTATTTGCCTATAACGGTAATGATCTTGAAATTACGATAACAGGATCATCCGGCGATAAGATGACCATCATCGGACATAACGGAACAGGCTCTACTCAAATCGAGAAGATTGTGTTCAGTAATAGCTCCGAGCTGGATATATCCTTAACAGCGAGTGGTACTTCAGGCAACGATACTATGACTGATACTATTGGCCCTGATACGTTAAGTGGCCTTGATGGTGATGATACATTCTATTACGAGATGGGCGGCTATGACGTATTCAATGGAGGCAATGGCTCGGATACAGTTAGTTACGCTAATTACGACTACGCTGTATGGGCTACTTTAAGCCCTAGCAACTACTCCTCAACGCGCTACGATGCTGATCTTTCCTCTGGTACGTGGGTCAATATCAACGAATATGACAGCATCGAGAACCTTACTGGTTCTGACTATGCCGATGATTTATTTGGCGACAATTCCGATAATGTCCTGAATGGTGGCGCTGGAAATGATCATATTGAAGGCAAAGGCGGCGCTGATACACTGATTGGCGGATCGGGAGCTGATAACCTTGAAGGCGATGGCGGTAACGACATCCTTTATGGTGGTGATGGTCTCGATACGCTATGGGGTGAAGCTGGAGACGATGTCTTTGTCTTCGAAAACGCCACTGCGTTTAATAACATTGATGTTGTTAAAGACTTTGATATCTCAACAGAGAACGATGCTCTGGATATCTCAGACATTCTGGACAATACCTCCTATGTTCACGGTACCGATCCAATTACAGACTGGGTTGAGATCACTACATCAGGCTCTAACAGTATTGTTAAGGTAGATACAACAGGTACAGGCACTTTTGGGGCAGGAACACAGATTGCTACTCTAGAAGGCATCACAGGCCTCACTGATGAGGCTGCTCTAGTGTCTAGTGGTAATCTCATCGCTTCGTAAGAATTGCTGTAAATTTCAATTATCAAAAGCCACCTAAAATGTTGGCTTTTTTGCTTTCAATATTGAACCTAGGTTCAAATTTTGCTACGAAAGTGTGCTACGAAAAGTTAGTTTTTAGAAAATTAAAACCGTTTATTATCAAGCATTTACTGAATTTATTGAGCTTTCCCTCAGCGGTCACCACCTTTTCCAAAGCCCCGTTTCGGGGCTTTTTGTTTATCTAATTGGCTGTTTCGTGACGTTGATTTTAGGTGGTACAATTAGATCAGTGACCACAGATTGATTGGCCTTACCATGACACTAAAGAAAAGCGTATTAGCGCCCCTTCTTTTAATCACTTGCTTAGCAGCACTAGCTGCGGGAGGCAGCCCTGCGCATGCCCAAGAAGCAGAAAACGCGGAGGTCTCGCGCATGACGGCAGAAGAGCTTAGCGCAACCTGCAAGGCGTTGAGCCAGAGTGATGCGGAGGGACGAATTTATTACCCAATCATTGGTAAGTATATCAAAGATAAGTCTTCAGGCGGACGAATTACACATCCGCAAGGAACAATCTTCTTTTATACCATGGCACTTGAAAAGCCGAGCAGGCATATAGTTTCAATTTACAGCCCCAAAGTTTCCAAAGAGTATTACAAACAACATTATGAAGCCCCATTACAATCGTATTTCTTCGGTAGCCATTCGAAGGAAACATTCGGAATTTGTGCTTACAGCAACGCATCAGGGCAGCTAATGGATCGGATTTCCACCCTTACTATCATCACAGATGAGTAATCAAGCCGCTGTTTTTTGGCCCTTTTTGCCGTAGCGGGTTGTGACGTAGTTTTCCAGTAGGTCTTGGAATTCTTCGGCGATGTGGTCGCCGCGCAGGGTGTGGGCTTTTTTGCCGTCGATGAAGACGGGGGCGACCGGGCTTTCGCCTGTGCCTGGCAGGCTGATGCCGATATCGGCGTGTTTGCTTTCGCCCGGGCCGTTAACGATACAGCCCATGACGGCGACGTTCATTTTTTCAACGCCTGCATATTCCTTTGCCCAGATCGGCATTTGTTTATCCAGATACACCTGAATTTTGCCTGCGAGTTCCTGGAAGTACGTGCTGGTCGTGCGGCCGCATCCCGGGCAGGCGCTGACTTGCGGGGCGAAAGAGCGCAGGCCAAGGCTTTGCAGGATTTGCTGGCAGACTTTGACTTCTACGGTGCGGGCTTCGCCGATTTGCGGGGTCAGTGAGGCGCGGATGGTATCGCCGATGCCTTGTTGCAGCAAAATCCCCTCACCCAGCGCGGTGGCCACGATGCCTTTGCTGCCCATGCCTGCTTCGGTCAGGCCGAGGTGGAGCGCATAGTTCGAGCGTGCCGCCAGCGCCTTATACACGGCGATCAGGTCTTGCACTCGGCTAACTTTGGCGGACAGGATGATTTTATCAGCCGGCAAGCCAACGGCTTCGGCCTTTTCAGCGGAGATCAGCGCGGATTGCACGAGCGCCTCGCGCATCACATAGTCCGCATCATGCGGCTGCTCTAGGGCGGCGTTTTCGTCCATAAGTTTGGTGGACAAATCTTGGTCCAGACTGCCCCAGTTCACGCCGATACGGACGGCTTTGTTATATTTAACAGCCGTTTCAATCATCTGTTCGAATTGTTTGTCACGTTTTGCGCCGAAACCAACGTTACCCGGATTGATACGGTATTTCTCAAGCGCTTCGGCCAGTGCGGGATATGTATCCAGCAGCGTGTGGCCGTTATAGTGGAAACAGCCCGCCAGCGGCACATCAAGGCCGTCGGCTTCCAGCTTTTCACGGATATACGGCACGGCCTTGGCCGCGTCATCGTTATTCACGGTAATGCGGACGATTTCAGAACCCGCGAGAAACAGTTCTTTGACCTGACGGTATGTGGCGTCGATATCGGCAGTGTCGGTGTTTGTCATGCTCTGCACCACAACAGGGGCGCCGCCGCCGATTGTGACGTTGCCGACTTTGACGGCGTGTGTCTTGTGACGCTGGATGTTATCAAGTGCAACCATGATGTTCCCCTACTGCCCTTTTTCCGCCAGTTTTGCTTTTAGGCGCTGCTCCACATTCGGGGTGACGATTTCGGATACGTCACCATCCAGAGAGCAGATTTCTTTTACAAATGAAGAGGATACGAACTGCCATTTATCAGCGGCCATCAGGAACACGGTCTCGATTTCCGCGTTGAGTTTGGCGTTCATGCCCGTCATCTGGAATTCATAATCAAAGTCGGATACGGCGCGCAGACCGCGGAAGATGCAGGATGCGTTCATATCGGCGGCAAAATGGATCAGCAGATTATCAAAGCCGACGACTTCGATCTCGCAGCGTTTGCCTGTCATATTGGCTATATCGGTGCGCAGCATATCAATGCGCTCTTCCTGCGTGAAGAACGGATGTTTTCGCGCGTTGCCCGCCACGCCGACCACCAGTTTGTCCACGAGCTTTGACGCTCTGCGGATTAAGTGCAGATGCCCTTTTGTGACAGGGTCGAAGGTTCCCGGATATACGCCAATGCGCTGCTTATCAGTCATGCTTGCAGTTTTAGCGGGAAAACCGCCAAGACGCAAAAAGTTTCTTATGGTGATTTAGTGGCAGAACGCGTCAGCCGCTCCAGTTACGGCGGCGCCATGTATCCACGTGAACAAAGCCGTCATTGGGGTAATACCCGACACCGCCGCGGCCGCGCGTGGCATTGGCAATATCGCGTAAATCACGGGTGCGCAGGCCATCGACACGGATATCCGCCGCATCGCCATAAGTATGACGAGAACGGCTGGCTTGTCCGCCGCCGTTACGACGCAAGATGTTATTGGTTTCAACTGTGCGATAGCCCGAGATGATATTGAATGTCGAATCAATATTCGGATAACGGCGTTCGATTTCCTGCTGCATTCTGTGTAGCACGTCGATTAATTCAACATCTATATCTGTGACGCTGCGCGCATACGGGTCACGCCCAGCGGCTTCATCGCGCCAATACTGGTAATGATCGCGCAAGATGCGGTTGATGGCATCCAGCCCGTCACTTTGATACGAACCATCACGCCAATACACGACATCAACGTCTTCGTTAAATCTTGGATTGTGGAGTTTTAATCTGCGTTCCTGCACAGCAGTCTGGCCTGTTGCAGTTCCTGCATAAGCCGTGAATACCAATGCTAACGCGCCTTTTATAGCGTCCCGCCGTTTCATTGTAATATAACCCTGTATTTATATTCTTATAATTTATGAGGGGTATATTACTAAAAAACGGCTATATGCGCAAATTCCTAAATCAGGAAGTTATGATGCAGGTGCGTTGTCGTTGCCACAGGTACTGGCATTCGGCGCCCAGTGCCAATGAACATGAACAAAGTTGCTGGATTTATAATAACCCACGCCGCCACGTTGCAGACACCACGCGACATCGCGCACAACTGCGGAATCTACGCCCGGAACGCGAATATCAATGGCATCACCATACATATGACGCGATTTTTTCGCTTGGCCGCCACCTCTGGCACGCAGCATGGCATTTGTTTCAGGGGAGCGATAACCGGAGATGATATCAAAACGAATCTGCTTGTTCGGGTAACGCGCTTGCAAACCTAATTTGATTTCATGAAGGTAGTTGATAACGTCGCGGCTCATATCAATATGTGTCCCACTACGGTGATCACGCAAGTAGATGCTGATCTCTTTCATGGCAGCCGCATCGTAACGTCCGTTTTTCCAGTACGTCACATCCAGATATTCGTTTGTGTGAGTGTTATACATAGACAGGCTACGCTCACGATCACCTTTGTGCAGAAGCGCCGATGCGCCTGCCTGTGTCGCTGCTGCCAGTCCCATAATCAGAAACGCGCCCATCAGGACGACTTTTATTTTATTACCTAACCGCATGGCGGGGACAATACGCCCATTAAAAAAGGATTGCAAGCTCCCACCCCCTTTTCGCCCGAAACCGTTTGTGGATAACGATCTGCACGCCTCGACGCAACCATAAAAAAATGATTAAATATCAAAATGATACGGTTTTTATTTTTATGCGCTTTCGTTTTTCCTTCGCTTTGGTTCAAAGTCGCGGTCGCCGAACCACTTACTTTGGAACAAATAAATAATAAGGAGCTTCACGTAACTTTAGACGGTATCGCTTATTCTTATGAGGAAATTGCCGAGGCTTTCGTACAGTCTTCAGTATCAATAAGGAGCGGCAAAACTCAAACTTTTTACGGTCATATTCCTTACCTAAGCTTCGAACAAAGCTACGATAGACTTATCAGTCCAAACATTCCGTTTAGAACTGACTACAATGAATTTGAGCAAGATTATCAATGGCTCATAAAATTATTAGATACGCAAGAAACAGCCGCAAAATCCCACGTATTTAATAAATGGAGAACACCCGTTAAAATCGCACTTAGCATGCCTTATAATTTTCAAAGGCAGGCCAATTCCGAATATCACGAGAACGCTACTAAAGTGAGTCTGTCAGCAGGCGAAGCCTTATCAAATAAACAAGTTTCCTTAGCAACAGTCACAAAAACTATAGAGCAATTAACTCCGCAACTTGAAGAAGCGACCAACCATAAGGTTAGCTTTATCTATTCCGAGACCCCGCTCTCCGAGGAAACTCCTGCCAATATGAGAGTGGTTCTTGTTAAATCAAAGCATTGGCGGACACCATTCAAAAAAGATGTGGTATTGGTCTCTGGCAGTGGAAGAGGTACGATTATTGACTTTCGTACTGATATAGAGAAATTTCTTATAAACGCTTTTCACTTCACACCAACGAGCCAGCCAATTTCTGCACCACTTGATCAAGTGGACGGATTTTTTGTTACGAATGATAAAAACGAAATCATATTCTCAGTATGTTTCATCCTAGACAGCACCGAGCCTGATATGCTTGAGCGCCTAACGCAAGAATGCTTACTTAGAAGCTTTGGCCTTCCTAATCATCAAATGGTAACAGCAAACTCTTACTTGAGCTTATGGAATACAAGGGACATCACGTACCTCAACAGTGACAAAGAAGTCGATCAGACGCCACTAAAATATAAACATGCTAAAAGCATAGAGCTTGAAGCCAATCAAATAAACGAGTTCGATACTCATATGCTAAAAATGCTTTACCAATCCGATATTCAAGCAGGCATGGAAGCACACCATCTAATCCAACCATAAAAAAAGCCGCCTAGATGGCGGCCTTTTCGCAATTTTATAGGGGAAGATTACTCTTCGGCGTCGTCAGCAGCGTCTTCGGCTGGCACTTCTGCGCTTTCAGGAGCAGCGGCTACACCCTCTTCTGCTGGGGCTTCAACACCTTCTTCAACACCTTCAGCGGCTTCTTCTTCGTCATCTTCGATGAGCCAGCCTACAGACATCACTTTTTCATCGTCAGAGACTTTGAAGAGTGTCACGCCCTGGGCCGAACGACCTGTGAAGCGGACTGTATCAACCGGTGTGCGGATCAGCTTACCGAGGTCCGTCACCAGCATGATCTGGTGATCATCTGTTACAGGGAATGTTGCCACCAACGCACCGCCGTTTTTCTTGGTCAGGGACATGTTGGTTACGCCCATGCCACCACGGCCGGATACACGGTATTCGTAAGACGATGTGCGCTTGCCGTAGCCTTTTTCCGTTACGGTCAGCAGGAACTGTTCTCTTTCCTGCAGCTCCTTAAAGCGTTCATCGGACAGTGCTGCATCAGCTGCGCCCTCTGTCTCCATGCCCTCTTCGTCGGCGCCGCGCAGTTTATTCGCCATTTTCAGATAAGCAGTACGCTCATCAGGCGTTGTTTCTACGTGCTTCAGCACTGACATTGAGATTACCTCGTCATCCTTACCGAGTTTGATACCGCGCACACCTGTTGATGTACGACCGGCAAAGACACGGATATCTGACACGGGGAAGCGGATCGCTTTACCTAGACGAGATGCGAGCATGATGTCTTCATCTTCGCGTGCGATTTTCACGGAAACAAGGCTCTCGCCCTCTGCCAATTTCATCGCAATCAGGCCGTTGGAACGGATATTCTTGAAGTCCAGCAGCTTGTTACGACGGACAGAGCCGTGTGAAGTTGCGAACAGGATATCCAGCTGATCCCACAGATCTTCGTTTTCAGGCAGACGCATGTAAACGGAGACTGTCTCGTCAGCTTCCAAAGGCAGCAAGTTGACCATCGCCTTACCGCGTGATTGCGGGCTGGCGAGCGGCAGCTGCCATACTTTCATCTTGTGGACGATGCCACGAGATGTGAAGAACAGGATCGGTGTGTGGGTACTCGCCACGAAGAGATCGGATACAAAATCCTCGTCTCTTAGCGCTGTACCGCTGCGGCCTTTACCGCCGCGTTTCTGGGCACGGTATGTATCCAGAGGTACACGCTTCACGTAACCAGCGTTTGTAACGGTCACAACCATATCTTCGCGCTGGATCAGGTCTTCGATATCTTCTTCGAATTCACTGAGCAGCAGCTCTGTACGGCGCGGTGTCGCAAAACGGTCACGGATGTCTTGCAGTTCTTCGCGCATCACTTCCATCAAGCGCTCACGGCTCGCCAGAATTGCCAGGAATTCCGCGATACGGTCCGTGATGCCTTTGAGTTCGTCACCGATCTTATCACGCTCAAGACCTGTCAAACGGTGCAGGCGCAGTTCCAGAATTGCACGCGCTTGTGCTTCGGATAGCTTATAAGTACCGTCGACCAATGGGTGCTCCGGATCATCGATCAATTCGATTAACGGCGCAACATCGCTGGCTTTCCATGCTTTGGCCATCAACTGTTCGCGCGCGACGTTCGGGTCAGGCGCGTTACGGATCATGGCGATCACTTCGTCGATATTGGCCACAGCCACAGCCAGACCAGCCAAGATATGGGCACGATCACGGGCTTTGCCGAGTTCGTAGATTGTGCGGCGTGTAATAACTTCTTCACGGAACTTGATAAAGGCCGAAATAAAGTCACGCAGCACAAGCATCTCAGGCTTACCACGGTGCAGAGCAACCATGTTTGCAGGGAATGTTGTTTGCAGGGCTGTGTGTTTGTAAAGCTGGTTCAGAACGATATCACCGCTCGCGCCGACTTTACACTCAACAACGATACGAACACCGTCGCGATCCGATTCGTCACGTATTTCAGCGATATCCTCGACGATCTTTTCACGTGCGACTTCACCGATACGTTCCAGCAGACGTGATTTATTGACCTGATACGGGATTTCCGTGACGACAATCGCGTCACGTTTGCCCATGATTTCGATCTCGGCTTTTGCACGGACAGGCATAGAGCCATTACCCGTTGTATAAGCCGACATAATGCCGTTGCGACCCAAAATCTGACCACCAGTCGGGAAATCAGGGCCCGGAATGATCTGGATCAGTTCTTCAGTCGTGATATCAGGGTTTTCCATGTACGCAAAACAGCCATCAATCACTTCGCCAAGGTTATGAGGCGGAATGTTTGTCGCCATACCAACAGCAATACCGCCTGCACCGTTAACAAGTAGGTTCGGAACGCGAGATGGCAGAACGACTGGCTCTTGCTCTTTACCGTCGTAGTTCGGGCGGAAATCGATTGTGTCTTTGTCGATATCAGCCAGCAGCGCTTCGGCTGCCTTTGTCATACGAGATTCGGTATAACGCATCGCCGCTGCAGGGTCACCGTCCATAGAACCGAAGTTACCCTGACCGTCAATCAGAGGCAGACGCATCGAGAAGTCCTGCGCCATACGAACCAAGGCATCGTAAATCGCGGAGTCACCATGCGGGTGATATTTACCCATGACGTCACCGACGATACGAGCAGATTTGTTATACGGCCTATCGGATGTGAAGTTGCCTTCTTTCATGCCGAACAGAATACGGCGGTGCACAGGCTTCAGGCCGTCACGAATATCAGGAAGCGCACGGCTGACGATCACGCTCATCGCATAATCGAGATAGGAATTTTTCATTTCCTCTTCGAGCGTAATAGCTGGATGGCCGCTTTCCGGAATGCTTGTATCAGTCATAGTTTTCAATCGATTCTATAGTGTTTTCGAAAATCGTTTGAAACTAGCAAGAACACCGCACAAAAGCAAGGGTTTGCGCCACTTTATCAACGGAATTCGAATCGTATTGATTTAATAAAAAAAGCGGCCTGCGCCGCTCTTTCAAATATCAGTATAAATGCTTGATTTACTCGCCAGGGCCAAGGCGTACATCCATCATGGCCTTATCAACCAGCTTATCGATTTCAGGACGCAAAATTGCCATGTAAACAGGCATTTTCTCAGCAATAGACTTGCCTTCTGGTGAGCCATAAAAATCGATCATTTTCTCAAGCTCGGCGCTCGTGAATGTATCGGCCATCGCTTTGATCGCTAATTGGTTCAAAGTTTCCTGATCAAAAGCATTCATCATTTTCATCACGAAGATTTCACGACGGTCCTCGGGAAGACGCATGGAGACGGCCTTAATCGTGCCTTCAATCTCTGCACTAATTGGCCTGATTTTTTGCATCTCAACAGCCAGGTCAACGCGCTGGGCGTCTTCAGGGCTGATTTCAGACTGCGCAAAAGCCGCCACAGGGGCGCAAGCCAGCATAAATACAAATATTGAAGTCAGAATGGTTTTCATCGTCTTCTCCATTAAATTTTAAATCCTAGAACGGGATTTCATCTTCCATTTCATCGACAGGTGCCGGCGCTGCCGCAGGAGCTGCGCTGCCACCACCGAAGGATTGAGGGCCTGCATCATAAGAAGAGCCGCCATTATCCTGGAAAGAGCTGCCGCCCTCACCGCGTGCGTCGAGCATGGTGATTTCACCCTTATATGGACGTAGTACGATCTCAGTCGTGTATTTCTTTTGGCCGTCTTGTTCCCAGCTGCGTGTTTCCAGCTGACCTTCAAGATAAACCTTTGTACCTTTTTTCATGTAGTTTTCGGCCAGCGTTACCAGCGGCTGTGCGAAAACCACAACACGGTGCCATTCAGTCTTCTCTTTACGTTCGCCTGACTGACGGTCTTTCCAGCGCTCTGATGTCGCGATGGACAGGTTCGCAACCTTATCGCCGGATTGCATAGTTCTGATATCAGGATCAGCACCCAAATTACCTACAAGAATGACTTTATTAACACTACCAGCCATAACGGCACCTCACTTACTCTCTAATCGTGTTCCAACAATGTGTTTGATTAGAGCCACTATAATCATCCTTCGTCGCAAATAAAGAGATAGTTACAATTTTACACAGCTTTCATTTTGCAGGCGCGCACGTATTGCTATGGCATACAAAGGGTTTCGTGGGGAAATATCTAAAAATTTCAATGACTCATCTTGAAACAATCGAAAAACTCTGATCTACTTTCCTGCAATAAACAAATAAATAAACATAAAAACTAAACACCTTGAACAGGGAGTACATCAATGAGCCTAAGAAACGACTTTCATGTCGCACAGACGCATATGGCCGTCTCACACGCAATCACACAATTTACGCACTTCGCACGCCAGATGATGGCGACGCCTGCGATCAAGAGCGCATTTGAAACGGCACCTCAAGCCGTGATCGGTGGCCGTAACTTCCTGCAGATTGCATTGGATGACGCTATGGATGCTTTTGTATCCGTCATGACAGCGACTATCGAGAACAGCAATGTTAAATTCGAAGATATTCCACACGAGTTTTATCACAAGCTGATGAAAGACCGTCACGGTCCTAAGGTAACAGCGAAGGAAGCCAAAGACGCACTGCGCGAAGCGATTGACGACAAATTGTCTATGCCTGCCGCACTCCGTAACGAGCGTTTACCAGCCTTCCTGCAAGTGATCATGCATGAAGCTGATCCACCCGCGCTGGCTAATATCGCCAATAGCTGGCTGAACGTGATCGAGAATATGCAGCTATTGATGCTGGACGATGCGGCACTGGCTGCAAAGCGTGTCTCAGTTGAATTGAAAATGGCCGCAGCATCCAAAATTCAGGGTGTGATCGACCAGCGCCAGAAAAACGCAGGCGTTATGGGCGGCAAAGGCGGCGGTGCCGGCAAAACAGGCAACAGCTTCGAAGCGATTGTTGAAAAGCTCGAAGGCATGGACCTGCCCGAAGAAGTGAAGACAAAAGTTGCCGAAGAGATCGACAATTATAACAGCACACAAGGCCAAGGCCCTGAAGCGAGTAAGATCAAGCAATACCTGAAATGGGTTGCCGACCTGCCATGGGGCAAATTCTCCGAGCTAGAAGATGATCTGAACAAAACACAGAGTATTCTGGACGAAGATCACTACGGTCTGGAGCGCGTAAAAGAAGCTGTGGTGGAGCACGTTGGTGTTGAAGCTCATACAGGCGGAAATTCAGGTCGTATCCTGTGTCTTGTTGGCCCGCCAGGTGTTGGTAAAACATCTATCGGTAAATCTATTGCCAAGGCCACAGGCCGCTCTTATGCCCGTATGGCTCTCGGCGGTGTCCGTGACGAAGCGACAATCCGCGGTCATAGCCGTACTTACGTTGGTTCACGTCCCGGTCGTGTGATCGAAACCATGAAAACAGCGGGTACGAATAACCCGATGATCATTCTGGACGAGATCGACAAAATGGGCGGCCAGTCAGTTAACGGCGACCCGACAGCGGCGATGCTGGAAGTTCTTGACCCCGGTCAGAATGACAGCTTCCACGATAACTTCATGGAGATTGATTACGATCTGTCCAAAGTGATGTTCATCGCGACAGCCAACGATCTGTACTCTATCCCCGGTCCATTGCGTGACCGTATGGATATCATCCAGATCCCCGGTTACACACGCGAAGAAAAGCTGGAAATCGCCAAACGCCACCTTGTGAAAAAGCGTATGGCTGCCAATGGTCTGACAGATGCGGAAATCGAAATCAAAGACAGCGCAATTAGAGAGCTGATCAATGGTTACACCCGTGAAGCAGGCGTTCGTAGTCTTGATCGTATCCTTGATAAAGTTTGCCGTAAGGCCGTTATCATGCGCAAGAAAGACGACAGTGTCGGTAAAGTGGTTGTCGATGACAAAACACTGGAAGACATTCTGGGCGCTTCAAAGATCAAACGCATGGACGTCAAAGCCAAAGGCGATCGCGTTGGTGTTGTTAACGGTCTTGCATACTCTACAGTGGGTGGCAGCATCATGCAGATCGGTGCGCAGCTGCGTCCGTCCCGTGCAGACAACCATGACAAGCGTGACTTCGTTTTGAAAGTAACAGGTAACCTTGGCAAAACAATGGATGAGTCGACTGAATACGCGCTGACATCTGCTTTGGAACACATCATGGACAAGATCGGCACTATGCCGAACGGCCTGAAGGGTTACGAGATCCACGTTGCACCTTTGGAAGGTGCTGTGCCTAAAGACGGTCCGTCTGCGGGTGCTGCGATTACGCTGGCGCTGGTGTCACTGATGACGAATATTCCGATCAAATGTAACGTTGCTATGACAGGTGCGATTTCACAGTATGGTGAAGTGATGCCGATTGGCGGCCTGCCAGAGAAAATGGACGGCGCGTTGCAAGACGGTGCGGATACGGTTCTGGTGCCACGCGCGAATGAAGGTGATCTGGATGATGTGCCTGAAAGTGTGAAGAGCAAGCTAAATATCATCATCGTCGATACGATTGAAGATGTTCTGGAACACGCTCTGTCGGCTCCGCTATCCACTGCCAAGATGACTGCCAAAAACCAAGGCGGCGCGTCAGATAACTTTAATGCCCGCTCAGGCGGCCAGCCTCCTGCCAATGATGATACGCCGCAGGATACGGCAAGCCACGAAGAGACCCGCAAGCTGTCCCCATGGGCGCAAGGGCCTTCCCGCTTAAAGCTTTAGAGTAAAACTTCTCCAATTACGCTTCTTAAAAGCCGACCTTTCACGAGGTCGGCTTTTTTACTGGCCTTTTGGTATTGCAGTGCTTATATAAATGCGTATACTTTAATAAGAACATTTAGTGAACAAACGATAATTTTATGCTTACAGAAATTTCGGTCCGCGGCGCGCGGGAACATAATCTGAAAGACGTCAATGTCGACCTGCCCCGTGATCAACTGATTGTGATTACGGGTCTGTCAGGGTCGGGCAAATCATCGCTGGCGTTTGATACGATCTATGCCGAAGGGCAGCGCCGCTACGTCGAGAGCTTGTCGGCCTATGCGCGCCAGTTTCTGGAGCTGATGCAGAAGCCTGATGTTGACAGTATTGAAGGTCTGTCGCCTGCGATTTCCATCGAGCAGAAAACAACGTCCAAGAACCCGCGCTCCACCGTGGGTACTGTGACAGAAATTCACGATTATATGCGTCTTTTATGGGCACGCATCGGTATTCCCTACTCTCCTGCCACAGGTAAGCCGATTGAAAGCCAGACCGTCAGCCAGATGGTTGATCGCATCATGGCCATGGGCGAAGATAGCCGCCTATATTTACTCGCGCCGATCGTACGTGGACGCAAGGGTGAATACCGCAAGGAATTTCACGATCTGCAAGCCAAAGGCTTCCAGCGCGTAAAAGTTGACGGCACGCTGTACGAGATTGACGAAGTCCCTGCCCTTGATAAGCAGATCAAGCATGATATCGAGGTTGTCGTTGACCGCCTTGTGATCCGTGATGATCTTGGCAACCGCTTGGCGGACTCAGTTGAGACGGCGCTACAGCTGGCCAATGGTTTGCTGATTGTCGAGAATGCCGATGACGGCAGCCAGACGTTGTTCAGCGAGCATTTCGCCTGTCCCGTATCAGGCTTTACCATCCCTGAAATCGAGCCGCGCCTGTTTTCATTCAACAGCCCGCATGGCGCTTGCCCGACGTGTGATGGCCTGGGCATGAAGATGAATATGGATGAAGAGCTTGTCGTTCCTGATCCGTCGAAAACGATTGCCGAAGGCGCGATCGAGCCGTGGTCCAAAAACTTTGCGCCGTTTTATATGCAGGCACTGACAGCCGTGGCGGAGCATTTCGGTTTTGATATCAATACGCCTTGGGAAAAGCTTGATCAGAAATGGCGCGATATCGTGCTGTATGGTTCAGGCAAAGAGATCGTGCCGATTACGTATGAGAGCAAGAACGATAGTAAATGGAACAGCCGTAAACCATTTGAAGGCGTGATTAATAATCTGGAGCGCCGCTTGCTGGAAACAGACAGTAACAGCGTGCGCGAGGATCTGTCCAAATACCAGAATAGCCACCCGTGTGATGCGTGTGACGGATATCGCCTGAAGCCTGAGTCTCTGGCGGTTAAAATCGATATGATGCATATCGGTGACATCTCGCAATTCAGTATCGCCGAGGCCGATAAATGGTTCAGTGAAGTTCATAAAACACTGACCAAACAGCAAAACCAGATTGCCGAAAAAATCCTGAAAGAGATCAATGAGCGTCTGTCTTTCCTGATGAATGTTGGTTTGGAATATCTGAACCTGTCACGGTCGTCAGGCACATTATCAGGAGGCGAGAGCCAGCGTATTCGTCTTGCCAGCCAGATCGGTAGCGGCCTTACAGGTGTTCTCTACGTTCTGGATGAACCGTCTATCGGTTTGCACCAGCGCGATAATAACCGCTTGCTGGAAACACTGAAACGCCTGCGTGATCTGGGCAATACCGTGATTGTGGTAGAGCATGACGAAGACGCCATTCGTCTGGCCGATCATCTGGTGGATATGGGCCCGGGCGCCGGTACGCATGGCGGCACGATTGTCGCACAAGGCACGCCGGCCAGCGTGATTAAAGAGAATAAGAGCCTGACCGCGCAATATCTATCGGGAACAAAGGCTGTGCCTATCCCGTCAGAGCGCCGTAAGGGTAAGAAGAAACAGTTCCTTGAGGTGATCGGCGCGACAGGGCATAACCTGCAAAATGTCAGCGGTAAAATCCCGCTCGGCACGTTTACCTGTGTTACAGGCGTTTCGGGTAGCGGTAAATCCACCTTTACGATAGAGACGCTATTCAAGGCGGTCAGCAAGCGTTTGATGAAATCCAAAGTCACGCCCCTGCCCCATGAAGATATCAAGGGTCTTGAGTTTATCGATAAGGTGATTGATATCGATCAGTCCCCGATTGGCCGTACGCCGCGCTCCAACCCTGCCACATATACGCAGGCTTTCGGGCCTATCCGTGAATGGTTTGCGGGGCTGCCTGAATCCAAAGTGCGCGGTTATAAAGCGGGACGTTTTTCCTTTAACGTCAAAGGCGGACGCTGTGAAGCGTGTCAGGGTGACGGCGTTATCAAGATCGAGATGCACTTCCTGCCCGATGTTTACGTGACTTGTGATGAATGTGACGGCAAGCGTTACAACCGCGAAACGCTGGAAGTTAAGTTTAAGGACAAGAGCATTGCCGATGTTCTGGATATGACGATCGAGGATGCTGCAGATTTCTTCAAGGCTGTGCCGTCTATTCGCGACAAACTGGAAACACTGAAATCCGTAGGTCTTGGTTATCTGCAAGTCGGGCAGCAGGCTACAACCCTGTCAGGTGGTGAAGCGCAGCGCGTGAAACTGGCGAAAGAATTATCCAAACGCTCTACGGGCAAGACACTATATATTTTGGATGAACCGACCACAGGTTTGCATTTCGAAGATGTTAAAAACCTGCTGGAGGTTTTGCATCGCCTCGTCGAGCAAGGCAACACGGTTGTGGTGATCGAGCATAATCTGGAAGTGATCAAGACGGCCGATTACATTATCGATATTGGTCCCGAAGGCGGTGATAAAGGCGGACGCATTGTTGCCAGCGGCACGCCTGAGGATATCTGCGCGGTTGATGAAAGCTTCACGGGTGAATATCTCGCCCCTATTCTCGGTTTAAACCAGAAAAAGAAAAGCGCATAACTCTTTGCAAAGATCACTTTTCGCGTTAGTTTGCGCGCATGCCATACAACTCGATTAAAAGACGCTCATTAGGGGGCTTAAAAGAACTCAAACGCTTTATTTATGAAGCGTTTGTTTTGCCGTTTAAGGACGGGCGTCTTGCGTATATCTATTTTACATCCCTGCTGTTTTCCTTCGGGTTTGCGTTTCTGGATATGTTCTTGCTACTGGATATCTCGCAAATGTCCATGGAAGGCATGCTTCAATATCTATGTCCTAAATATTTCTTTCTGCTGACTATTGTAACGGGCACGATTTTCTGTGTCAGCCGTTATAACCCTAAGTTGGTATACGCGACGATTGCGACTGTTCTTGCGGCTGCGCTAATCTACACCTATATCAAGCAAGAAAACCTGACACCTCTTGAGATCGGGATGCTTTACGGACTTTTCACGTCGCCGTTCTGGGGCATCTTTCATGTGATTTTTGCTGTTTCTACATCCAAGAGTAATATCGGCAACGAAGTCTCGCTAGCGGGAACAGGCATGACACTGGGCACCAGCGCGGGCTTTCTGGCGGGTGGTTTGTTTTTAGGCTCAGCATACCAAGAATTTGCCCTGATTATCGGATTTTCGTTTATTGCTACGGCGACATTCTGTCTCATCCTTTATGCGATCAAACTGCGACTGCGCACTTATTTGCGCGAGAATGGCGCGCTTGATGAAAGCATGAAAGAGGCTTTTCTAAGGTGCCGTTATCGCTCTCTAGGATCAGTATTTGAGGGTATCTTCAACCTGTGCGCTGGCAATCTATGGATTGTGTTTATGGCGTTTAACGGTATTGCTGCTGCGATGGTCGGCGTTTGGAATGCGCTCATGATCGTAATCAAGATCATCTTTACACCAATTGCAGGGTCACTGATCAATCATGGGCAGCGCCGTGAAATGTTGCTCGGCTCTAGCCTGACAGCACTAGGCTGGGCGCCGCTGCTCTTTACCAATGCGCTAATCTTGCCGGCCATGTATATCTGGTCAATCGGCGCGCAACTTTATGCGACAGGGTTGAGCTCCGCCTGGTATAGCAGCCGTACAATTTCATCACTTATGGTGCGCGAGATCATTTTAGGTATTACGCGTGTTGGTTTCTTATTTGTGCTGGTGCCGCTGCTCTATGCTGACAGCTTCTATTTTGTGGCGATTTCGGTATTCTTTGCCGTTCTGATGATTATCTATTCGATATATTGGCACCTGAATATCAAATTAAAAGGCCCTGTTCTGCCGTTCGAGAACAAGATCATGTCTGCGGATTAGAGTAAGTAATTTGGGGAAAATGGTCCCCCCCTTCGGGTACACTGATTTTTCTTAAGTTCGCTTTGCTCATTAACGAAAAGTGGTGCCGGTGGTCGGACTTGAACCGACACTCCCAGAGGGAACCGGATTTTGAATCCGGCGCGTCTACCAATTCCACCACACCGGCATTTTGATATGGTCATGTAGAAGAAGCGGTAATATAGCCATTTCAGAAAAATAATCAAGCGTTCTGTAACACATAAAAAAACCGCCGGCGCAAATTGCGACCGGCGAGTTGAACAGGGAGGTATTTACCTACCCTGTTAGTATCTCTTACCAAGGTTATGAAATGGTTAACAGAAATCAGTTTTTACGGATGCAGCGAACACGTAATGTACTGTTCTTTTGGTAGCCGTTTTGACCTTTATCACTAAAACGAATACTCCATGCAGATTGATTATTAGCCTCAGTGGACGACCAATATCGTCCACTCAAAGGCCCTTCGTTAAATGTGCCATTGAGGTCACCTATATTTTTGTTGTCATACAACACCTTCAATTCATCAGACGCAGGCAGATACCAATCATCATAGCCATGAGCCGATAATCCGTTGCAATGCTCTGCCGCTTGATAAGGCGACGGGCTACCTGAGCCGTTTAAGCTTACAAGCAGCACCGTGTTGCTTTCACCCGTCTGGCAGGATGCCTGCGGCCCTGGCGTGGCCGCATTAGCGCAATTCACCATCGCTGTATCCAACCAGTTCGATGATCCGTCATTCCAGTTATAGGAAGCAAGCGCATCAGCAGGCGTCGTGTACATCGGCACATTACCATCAGGACTAAGCCCTGCATATATCGAGCCATCATCACAGGTATCACCAATACTTGGACAGCCTGTTGGCCCTGTAAGTTCACTCCAGCTTCCGACACCAACCCATTCATCGCCTTCACAATACTGCATAACCGCATGATCAGAATTGTAAATCATGCTGCCTTCAGGGCGGGTGGGGTTAGAACAGCCACCTGCCCCGTCGCCTGGTACAGGCCCCATAGCTTGCCAATTTGCGCCATCGCAATACTGCATCACCTGACTATCGGCGTTATAAATCATGGAGCCTGGCGCCCTAAGTGGGGCTGAACAGTAAGCGAAACCTAATGCTCTCATAGTGGTATTTGTATTACTCATAACTATAGTATTACCGTCTAATTTGCTCATCCCGACTTCACTGCCTGCAGTATTTAAAGGCGTTCCTAATGATGACCAATCGGTTCCATTAAACGAGTATACCGTTAAATCACTTGAATCCCCTTTAACAGCTATTGTTGTTTCATCAAGCGCCGTTCCGCCCACCCGTCCAAATGGCACTGCTAAATTATTTCCCAAATCCAGCCAATCAGTGCCATCAAATTGGTATGCCTGTAGTCCGTTCGTTTCAGATATACCTACAACAGTATTTTCATTAAGAGCTGCTATAGTGCCACGCCCTAAATCAAGAATACCTCTAGCATTTCCTACCAAACTGAAATCAGTACCATCCCAAGAATATGCAGCTAGCGAGTTAGCCGTAGAAGCTGCTATCATATTATTGGATAATTTGGCTACCCGTGACCTGCCTGCGGCAAAGTCATTACCAACCTGCACCCAATCCGTTCCATTAAACCGGAAGACCCTTAAGGTCCCGCCAATAACAACGGTGGAATGGTCCAAGGCAGCTATCTTGGCATTGTTCCCGCCTGCAGATAGAGTATTTCCGACTTGGGACCAGTCCGTACCATCAAAAACAACTTTGGATAATGAGCCTGTCCCATTGTTATCATAGTAAGCGGCCACTTCATTGGTACTTAGAACAGCCAATGAACTTTCACCTGTCCCAGCAGGATCAAAAGCATTTCCGAGTTGCTGCCATATATAATTCCTATAGGCAGGCGACGAGACCGTGGTAATTTCTCCATTCTCGGTAAAACCTCCGCCCGTGCCTTTGTTTGTATGCCAAGTTGATATATCTCCCGAGAAGAAAAACTCCGGGGGTGCCCCTGTTGGAACCCCTCCTGAAGCTCCCAAAAATACGGGTTCGCCTCCGTCAATAAACTTATTCAAATTAGCGGGAATAGATAAATCCAAGTAAGTTCCCGTATCAAACCACAAGTCAGCGACAGATACTTCATAGAAAGTCGTGCCTTGCTTGGCTATTGCCCAATCGCCCGTTGGGTCAGTCAAATCGACCACTTGGCCAGACACCCATGTCGTTATATTCTTGTCTGCCACCCCGTCGACATACATATGGCTTCGTGCTTGTGTAGGGTCGCTTAAATCATAGGACAAGACGACATGATGCCAATTACCATCAAGAAAGTCGTATGTATTACTAGAGCGCATCACCAGAATATTCTGCGCTGTATCGCGAGCTAGAAAGCTGATCCGGTTACCACTATCAACGCTTAAGTCAATTACGCTTGGGCTTCCGCCATTATCCTTAATAAAGATTACAGGATCAGTTGTCGTTGTTTTAAACCATGCGCTAATTGTACCTTGCGCGGAATCAGAAATAGAAATACCGGCGGGTGTTTCAGATATCGCGCTATCGACACCGTTCATGTAAACACCCGTCGGAGCATACTTCACCTCGCCCATCGCGACCCAGTCGGTACCGTTGAAGTATTTGGGGACGCGGGCGTCTGCGTCATATTTTATATTTGCAGGCTGTAAATCGAATATAGCTTCCACATCTTGGGCGGTGAGTGCACGACTATACACGCGCAGGTCATCCATGTCGGCCAAGATCGTATTGCTTGTTGTGTCACCCAAACGAAACGCGGCGGCCTGTGGGTGCGTCCCATTATAGTTGGAAGCAACTGACTCTTGCAGTACCCCATTCAGATAAAGTGATAGATTAGTACCATCATAGACAACCACTGTGTTGTACCAAGTATCATCATAAACATACTGTGCCGTGCGGGGCGATCCGCTACATTGGTTATTAGCCTCAAAATTATAATTACTCAATTCAAAAACTTTTCCGAGCTTGGGCCCGTTTTGACAAGTCGGGCTGTCGGGTCCTGCACGCCATATAGCACTCTGGCCGGCTGAATTGATATTATAGGGTTTCAGCCATATTGATACTGTATAAGGTGCGGCCGCGCCCGTCGGAAAGATTGAGGCCTGAATGTTTGTATCTGCAGCAAAGCGTAATCCACGCCCGTTAACACCCTGAACTATTTCACCAGAAATATTGTTATCGCCGCCATCGACCCATGTACCATCGTTGTTATTGCCGCTGCTGTCAGTAATTGTGGAGCCGCTGTCATTATCAAATGTCCAGTGGGCAACCAGATCTGTATCGATATCTTGGGCACGGGCAGAAGCAGGCAGAAACAACAGTGCCACCATGACGGCGGCTGCCATCATGTATGTTCTGATTATCAATGTTTGTGCCCTACTCATCATTCGTTCCTATTTCGTGGCGTAGTATAGCTGTTTAATTTCGGTGTCGCTTAACTCGCGATTATAAATACGCACATCGTCAATCAGGCCGTTATAAAACCTGCCATTCCCGGAGATATAAGAACGCCCGATCGTACCTGCTGTCTGCGCGGAAGCTGAGTAACTGCCTGTTGGTGTTGTAGACTCGCTAACGGAAGGCAGCCTGATGCCATCAACATACACTTTAGGGTCTGTTCCGACAGGATCCGTATAGTTATAGGTAACAACCATATGCTTCCACTGCCCCCTGTAGTTGCCAGAAAACTGCCATATACCTTCTGCGCCGTCCCATGCCGGCGCCCTGAATAACAAGTTCGAGTTATTAAACGCCATCGTCAACATACCGACATCACGCAAATCAATAACCCCTTGATAATCAGCTGTTACGCCTGCCCAATTAACCCAAGCAGACAAAGTGAAACTTTGTAAATTCTGCATTTCAGACGTTAGGCTAAACAGAACAAAATCATTGTTCCCATCAAATAAAGGCGCGTTGCCTATTTTGCCTTTACGTGTTTCTTCGGCCACGTCATTGCCGGTGCCGTCAGTCCATGTACCGTTATTGGCCGATACATACTCAATCATGCTGTTACCGCTCGTCTCATTTAGCGGGTAATGAGCGATTAACCCTTCAGTCGGTGCTGTTTGTTTGCCGATCGCCACCCAGTCCTGCGCGTTACAGAATTGCATGGTGTTGAAGTCATTGTTGAACATGATATCGCCTGCATTGCCCGCGGGAGAAGAACAACCGCCGCCGCCTGTACCGCCAACAGGCCCCATGGCGACCCAATCGGCGCTATTGCAGTACTGCAATACCATTTCATCAGTATTGTAAATAATATCGCCTGCGCTTCCATCAGGACCTGTGCAAACAGGTGAGCCTCCTTTTCGCACGCATCGCATTTTTAAAGCTGTGTTTTTTCCTGCACAATCATGTACGCCGTCATGAAACCTTACATGCCGAGCGCAATCATCCCAGTTTTCTGCCGAAGACAAATAGTAAGATCCATAAACATCAAATGCTGTTGTAAACCCATCGATCGCTACGCGGTTTGTATATAGTATATCCAGCTCGTCAGGTGCAGGCAGATACCAATCATCGTAGCCGTGAGCAGTTAAATCATAACAGTAACGTGCCGCGGCGTACGGTACTTCACCACTAGCCCCTTCAGTCTCAGCGTCAATAAGAGCTTCGGTATTGGCCATACCTGTTTGGCATGTCGTTGCCGTACCTGAAGGGCTGTCAGAACAATTATCCATGACATTAAACCAATTACCAGAGCCGTCATTATAGGTGAATGTTCCCGCGTCCGCAGGCGTAGTATACATTGCCACACTACCATCAGGCGAAAGCCCCGCATATACACTACCATCGGCGCAAACATCGCCAATTGTAGAACAGCCTGAAGGTAACGTCGTAGCACCTGAAGTAGCGGCCGGCTGTGTAGCAGATGCCGTTATGCTACCAGTCTCTGTAAATCCGCCGGCGGCGCCTTTATTAACGTGCCAACTTTCAACATCCCCGCTTAAAAATATGTCCGGTGTCTGCCCTGTCGGCAGAGAACCATCTGCCCCCAGATACATAGGCATGCCTGTCGGACTTACGAATTTCGCGCGTTGTGCTGCGCTGGAAAAATCAATGTAAGTACCAAAATCAACCCATAGATCGGCCAATGCACCATCCCACATACGAGCGCCCGTGTAGGTGCCGATACCATAATCTGTCAACGTAAAGTCAAATATCCCGCTGGTATCATAAGTAGTGACTGTATCTATTGCCGACGCACCATCAATATATATGTGACGCCTACCTGCATCGGACAAATCAACGCTAAATAATACGTGATGCCATTCATCGTCGGTCACAGCGTCCGAATACATGCTCATAACTGTGGTTGCACTTTCATTTTGCCCTGAAAATAACAACCTATCACCCGCATGCCCGTGCCAATCTATGCTTATGTCACCAGGGTTTGGGGAGTCCATGATAAAGCGCCAGTCATTCTCAGTATAATCATCATTACGGAACCAGAAGCTGGCGGACCACTTATTACTATCCGTTACAGTATTATTTAAAGTGCCCATCATGTAATCGTTCGTACCATCGAACTCTGCCGCCATAGGACTATACGACCCTGTCCCTGCCATTACCCAATCATCACCATCACAATATTCAACGGCGGATGTTTCAGTGTTAAAGCGCATATGGCCGGGTGCTGTGGCTTTAAACAGTTCCGCGACATCATCTGCGTCCAGTATAAGGTCATATATGCGCACGTCATCAATTTCTCCGGCCATGCGTCTTTCACTGCCGATTTGTCCGGCACCGATTTTCACAAGTGAGCTGGCGGGCGCGCTGTACGTTCCTGTAGTTGCGAAAGCTGCCGTAAGTGATTGTAAAACACCATTAAAATACACTTGCGGATGTGTTCCGGCAGGTTGCGTATTATCATAGGTAACAACAATATGGTTCCATTTATCGATACCCATCTTTGCATTATTTGCGAAGTATGTGCCCGTCTGTGTCGACCATGACGGCAGATTAACCAGGATCTCTTCATCATCAAATGCTGAAGAGACAGTCATCATGTCACTGATCTCAAGCATGCCTTCATATCCGCCATAATCACTATGGCGCGCCCAGAAAGATACAGAATATGTTGTCATCGCGGATAAGGTCGTATTGGTCGCGGTTTCGATATGCCCCGCAGCCGCTCTATTGCTTATGCCATTCTGAATCATGCCGTTGGCTGATGTCGGCGCAGTACCCGATACTGTCGCGGTGAAGTTATTAATGTCATCGTGATAAGGTGCCGCGGCCTCTTCCAGACGCCAGTGCGCAACCAGACCGTCTGTTGGGGCCCCGCAATATGCGCTCGCCACATTAGAAGACAATGTCAGCGAAATCACTGTGGCGATCAAGACGCCGATATATCTACGCATCTTTATCATTGTCCTAACCCTATCCACTGCTCGCCGTTACAGTATTGCATCACGTTAAAGTCGGCGTTGTATATCATCTCGCCCTCATTGGCGGCGGGAGATGCACAGCCATTATCGACATCGCCCAAACCGTTTGACAGGCCGTAGTAATAGAGCTGCTGGATTTCTGTTGCTGTCAGCACGCGGTTATATACGCGCACCTCGTCAATCATACCGTCAAAATCTCTGCTATTAACGCCGTTATTGCCGATATATCCGTTTTCGGCAGCATCACTTGTACGTGGCAGAGCCCCATTAAGCTGTTCACCATAAGACGGCGCTTCGGTCGCATTTCTATACAGTTTCACACCTGTCGCATCATCCAGAACGCCATCCCATGAAACGCAAACATGGTTCCATTCGCCAATAAAACCTGATGCCAACCAACCATCTTGCCCTTTAACACGAAGGTTAGACGCACCGTTGACATAGAACGCTAATGTTTCGTCAGGCGCAGAACTATCATTCTCTACATAGAACGATGTATTCAGATTATTTGCCTTGGAAAATATTCGGCCAAAGCCGCCGCCGCCATAGCTATCGGGCTTAACCCAGGCGCATATCGACAATGGACCAAGATCATCTAGAACAGCATTACTGCCCACGTCAATCAGATCATCAGCGCCGTCAAAAGAGACCGCTCTACCAAGAATACCAAACTGGTCATAGCCCACTCCGCCACTTTCCGTGCCTGTGTTACTGTTGCCCGATGAATCTGCAAACGCGCCACTCGTTTCATCCAGCGTCCAATGTCCGACAAGACCATTCGTCGGCGGCGTGCCGCCAATCGGGCCCATGGATACCCATTCGATGCCGTTGCAATATTCCATGACATTAAAGTCGGCGTTGTATTTCATTGCCCCCTGAACATGGCACCCTGGAGGGTCGACAATACAGATAAATGTAACCTCGTCGGCTATTTCGCATCCCTTGGAATATTTGTATAGTTTTTCCGGATAAAAGGTCACGTCAGCCGTGCCTACATACGAGACAGGGCCTGAGGCCGAACTTGTCCAATTATTGCAGTTATCCGGCTGAATACCATTGGTGGTCGTACGCCCTGTCCAGTACTCATGCATCTGGGCATTAAAACCAAATACGCCTGAACTCTCGAAACTTACACCGTCATCTTCCAGGTACCCCTCCGCCGTCGAGGTCATGGACGTGCCCCCCGCTGTTGGCTGCCACATAGAGGCATAAAAGTACTCGGTATCAGGGACAAAGTCGTTGCAACCATTTGAGTCGCATAACCATGCTCGTACATTCGTGGATGCAAGCTGACCATTTGCAATCGCATTGTCTTTGCCAAGCCAGTCATTATTGTTCAACTCAGTAAGACATGTCTGTGATGCACCTGAAATACCACCTAAATCAGCATCTACAAAATATGGCATTTCAACGAAGTAGCCTGAGCCAGACAGTGAGGTCGACTGCCCGGGGCGGGATGAAGAGTATGTAAGCGCGCCGTTTTCAGTAAAGCCGCCGCCTGCGCCTTTATTTATGTGCCAGTTTTCTGTGTCGCCTGTCAGGAAAATATCGGGTGCTGCGCCTGTGGGCAGGCTCCCATCTTCACCGAGATACATAGGCATACCGCTTGCGCTAATAAACTTGCGGCGGTTTGCTTCAACAGACAGATCGACATATGTGCCGTAGTCCAGCCAAATATCCGCCAGAGCGGCATTCAGTGATATCCCGCCACCTGTGTCAGAACCAAATGCATGTCCGGTTCCTGTTGTTCTGATGGCTGAATCCAAGTAGGTGCCGACAACTATACTACTATCTACACCATCAATATAAAGGTGCCTTTTATTAGTATCCGACATATCAACACTAAACATAAAATGATGCCAATCATAATCGGCAATAGGGTTACTGGCTGCAATCTCAAGAACTGTCCCGGTGGCACCAATATTCTGACCCTCGATAATAAAATAATCCGATGCATCAGACCTTATTCTAAATCCACCACTTGTATTAGTATAAATAATCTGAGAGCCTAAAGCTTCTTTCTTAAACCAGCCTGACCCTGAAACCAATTTACTGTCAGAGTTCCCAGTCAGATTTGTCAATATTCTTAAATAATCGTTTGTACCGTCGAAATAAACAGCATTCGGCACATAAGGTCCCAACCCCGCATGCACCCAGTCTGTACCGTTACAATATTTCATGGCGGCGTGACGCTGATCGAAGACCATTGCGCCTTCATCGGCAAGGCCGTATTCATAGAGCTGTGCGATTTCTTCTGCCGATAAGGCACGGTTGTAAACACGAATGTCATCCATATTACCTGTCGGATATACAGGAAGGCTGCCGCCGTTATGATTTTTACCTATTATGGCACTTCCCGAACCATTATATGCCAGTGCGCCACCGCTCCCGCTATATACACCGCCTGCATCCACGCCGTTAACGTAAATATCCATATCTGTGGCGCCTCTGATTACGCCTGTCACATGATACCACTTTCCTGTATCTAAAGCCGCCGCACCCGTTTTAGACCGTCTAGTACTAGTCCCCGTTCCGCCAGTATCATCCCCATATGATACTTCCGGAAAGCCGCCTGAAGATATGTTTAGCCAGTAACCTGCATATTGGTTATCAAGATAACCTGCTCTGAAAATAGGAAAGTTCTGGCCCGATGCTGAAGGATCTATGTAAACCCATGCAGATACTGTTACAGGAAGTGCATATTCAAGCACCCGAGTGAATGAGATAGTGTCATTGCCATCGAATTGTAGTGCCGTATTGACTACACCGGCAACGGTATCAGAGGCAGCATCCATACCACCATTCAAGGTACCCAACAAACCATTCCCGCTAGAATCAGCTGCAAATCCACCACTGGTTTCATCCAGCGTCCAATAACCAACAAGGCCGCTTGTTGTCGGGGTTCCGCAATCTTGGGCGTATGAGATAGAAGATAATACAACGCAGGAAAGCGCGAGCATTACGATCAATGCCGCCTGACGTATTACAGTCATTTTCCCACACAGTTTGGTCATTATTCCCCTACTGGTTAAAACGTACTACACCCCTGTTTTTATTATAATATTTATTATCCTAAGACCTGTTTAATACACAGATTTTAAGCGGCCTTTTATTACTGGCCAATTCTTATCCATTCTTCGCCGTTACAATACTGCATGACGTTATTATCACTGTTATAAAGCATCACACCTTCAGGACGCGCAGGCGACGTACAGCCGTTATCAACATCACCCAGCCCGCCAGACAGACCGTAATAATATAACTGTCGTACTTCTGTGTCGGAAAGTGCACGATTATACATTCGCACATCATCCAAATCTGCGGAGAGACTACTGTCATTATGCCCACCGCCAAATCTTAAATTATCCGTTCCCCAATCAGGCGTGAACGTACTTCCAGTTCTTGTATTCAAAAATTCGCCATCAATATAGAAATCGACAATAGGCGTTGTGCCATTCTGCGTATAAACGACTGTAATCATGTACCATTTACCGACGTCCCATTCGGTCTTAGTCGCGTCTACACTAAAATCACTACTGCCGTCACCAACCCGGAAGTAAAGGGCTTCATCTAAATACCCGTTAATGAGGAGCCACCAACCCGGATCACCATCGGCAAATCCCGGATGTTTGTCCATGACACGCCAAACCGCATTTGGCAGATCATCAGGATCTTCGTGTAACTTAATCCAAAAAGAAAGCGACAAATCATCCGCTGTTGTCAATGAGGCACTATGCGTCACCTGCACATGATCATCAACACCGTCAAAGCCAACAGCATTAGCAAGAACACCTTCTTCCTCGTACGAAACGCCGCCACTTTGGGTGCCTGTATTGCCGTTCCCTGAAGAGTCCGCAAACGTGCCGCTAGTTTCATCTAACGTCCAATGTCCCATTAAACCGTCAGTAATAGGCGCGCCGCCGACCGGCCCCATAGCAACCCACTCAGCACCATTGCAATACTGCATTACGTTATATTCTGAACTATAATTCATCACACCTTTTGTCGCAGCAGTACATATATTCATCAGCGCATTAATTTCGTCTGCAGACAGCACCCTATTATATAGGCGAACTTCATCCAAACGACCCGCGTGAACCCCAAAATACATGTTAGATATTGAATCAATATTTCCTATACTTGAAATATCCGCAGCCGGGCCGGCAATCTGGCCATTTATATAAATCTGCGCATCCCCATCACGGTCAGCGGTCAGGGTGAAATGATACCATGTGTTTTCCAACGGGATATTTATACCTGTGCCCCAGACAGTTACACTCCCCCCTGTACCGTACAAATAACACTCCGTAGCCGAGGTTCCAAAACTGTAGTTACAAATATAGCCATTCGAACCGCCACTAGATTTATCGACAAGATCCCAATAACCTGAATTATCTGCATTGTAGTACCAGAAAGACAATGAAAAATCCTGAGACGTTCCAAAATCAAGCACGGGATCATCGACAATCGTCACCCAGTCATTATTGCCATCAAAATCAAGAGCGCCCCCCACTGCACCATCTACCCAGTCTGTATTGGGGTCCATATTATTCAACGTTCCGTTATTGCCGTTACCACTGCTGTCTGCCGCGGTTGTACCACTTGTTTCATCAAGCTTCCAGTAGCCAACAAGGCCATTTGACACAGGATTACCGCTGATATTCATTCCAGGGCGGGAAGATGAAGACGCAAGCACGCCATTTTCAGTAAAGCCGCCGCCTGTACCTTTATTGGTGTGCCAATCCGCCGTATCACCACTCAAGAAAATATCCGGTGATACCCCCGTAGGGATTGAACCATCTTCGCCTAGATACATCGGCAAGCCTGCCTCGCTTATGAATTTGCGGCGGTTAGCCTCGATATCCAGATCCATAAACAAGTTTTTTTCAAGCCAGAAATCCGCAATTTTGCCATCGAAATGCTCTGCACTCGAGTTAAATCCGAAATAAATACTCGGCCGTGTAAAATCGACAATATCGTCGATTGGTGTCCCTGGGCCGTATTCATAGAAAGTTTCGTTCACGCCATCAAGGTATAGACGGTTATTCGCAGGATTGGCCTGGTCAAAACTGAATAGAACATGGTGCCAGTCCGCATCTTCGGGCGCGTCCACCTCATATTGCATTAAAACCGTACCGGCTTCGTTTTCAGTTCTGAATGTTAACCGAGGTCCAGAGCCCCAGTCTTGCGCCTTAATCATAAAGGCCGCACCATCCGACTGAATAACAATTTCCGAACCGAACTCATCATTTTGATACCAGAAACTACCAGTAAAAGTCTTACCGTCGACAACATCTGTGAGAGGCGATGCATGGGTTAAAGATATTGTAGAACCATCAAACTGCACGCCATTAGGAATATATGAACCCACGCCCATCATGCGCCAGTCCGTGCCGTCACAATATTGCATCAGAGCATGGTCTTGATTAAAGACTATGGCGCCCTCATCGCCAGTCACAGCGGCCACCTGTCCTTCGTAGATCGCTTGAACTTCTGCGGCGCTGAGTTCGCGGTTAAACAGCATCACCTGATCCATGATACCGTCAAAACCATTACCTGAATCTGCGATACTGCCGCCTATATAAAGCTGGTTACCGGCATCACTCGTATAACCGCCGACATCGCCCGAAGAGTTCGGCGTAGCCAGCTGGCCGTCCTTATAGAGCGCCATGCCGCTAACACCATCGCTACCGTCCCAAGTGCCACAGTAATGCTGCCACACGCCGACAGGCATTGTGCCATTCGCAAGCTCTATATAACCGCCATAGTTAGTATACCAACCCACTCTTTGGCCCGAGCCGTTGTAATACAAATTCCAGCCATTATCGCTGGCATCTGCTTTATCAACCAAGCTTTTATAATTCGACAGAGAGCTTTCCGGATTGATCCATAGGCACACAGATCTGGTCGTATTACTGATGCTGGCATCTGTATCGACAAGAATGTAGCTGTTATCACCATTCTCAAGATCTAACGCTGTGCCTACCTGACCGGACACGCTTTCTGTTGTAATCGCATTGTCCGTATCGTCGTACCATGTACCTGTATTGCCCGTACCGCTAGAATCAACAATTGTGTTTCCGCTGGTGTCATCCATGCGCCAATAGCCAATCAAACCATCAGTCACCGCTGCCGTACACTGGGCATAAGCAACGGAAGACGGCACAGCACATATGGCTGCCGCTATCAAAATCCGTAATGTGCTTTTCATCATGCCCATATCACGTCACCAATTAATTCTGCTTCCCGATACCAACCCAGCGACCACCGTCACAGTATTGCATCACATCATGCGTCGTATTGTAGAACATCGAACCTTCCAAACCGTAGGGGTTGGCACAGCGCGGCGCGGGGCCTTTGCTAATACAGCGCACTCTTTCTAAAACGTCTTTATTTGACCCGTCGACAACGCCATCATTAAATCTAATTGTTCTGCCAGCATTACTGCCCGTCGGGTCTCGGGATGTCCAATATTCTTCACCGCTATCATCAAAATTACCGATAGCCTCATAGTTATTGTAGATTACGGTCATCTCATCCTCAGCACCCAAGTACCAGTCATCACGTCCATGTGCGACCAAGTCATAGCAATACTGTGCGGCATTGTGGAGTTGCACACCTGCAGCAACACTATCTGAATCCGTAATCACCAAATAGGCGGTGTTACTCTCGCCTGTGGCTGTTCCCGTAGTGCCTGTAGAAGCATCCGTGTAATTATTTACGCCATTATTAAAGTTCATTAATCCCGCATCTTCAGGCGTAGTGTACATATCGATGCTGCCGTCAGGGGATATGCCGGCATAAATAGAACCATCGTCGCAAACATCCCCTATATTCGGACAGCCTTGTGGCGCTGCTTTATTTTGCCCATAAGGCGCCCCCATAGCATATAATGTCATGATTTCATCATTAGATAGTACGCGATCATATAGGCGCACATCATCGATCGAGCCTCTAAATAGCTGATTAAAGGATCCGCCATTATTTCTTGATCCTATGACGGCATAATCATCAGGGGCATTAATTGGGGACGCAGGAGTCCACGCCCCCATTGATACGCCGTTTCTAAACGCTTCCATGTCCGTACCGTCATAAGTAACGGTGTAATGCTCGAATGTATTTACGTCGTAGCCTGATAACACGTAATCATTGTAAATATTATTCCCGACACCTACACGTAGATACATATTACCTGTTAGTTCAAGCATTCGCATATTAGGGCGGGTATAGCTTGAATCATTATCTCGTCCCCATAGCAATATGGTACCGTAATGCCCTGTGAATATATCCGATTGCGCCCACGCCGACATTGTAAACGGCGTTCCTGATCCCGTCGGGAAACCTGATCCTGTTACCGTAATATAAGTTTCGGCTCCTGTGAAATTTAGTGATCGCCCTACAGCGCCCGGAGCACTGTGCGTATCAGCAGAGAGATTACCGATCATACTAGCGTCATTGCCGTTGCCACTGCTATCCACCGCTGTCGTACCTGTCGTTTCATCCAGCTTCCAGTGCGCTACCAATCCATCGGGCACATCGGAAGCCTTCATCACTTGCTTGAACTTATCACCGTCAAAGAACTCGGGCACGTTGGCTGTTTCGTTATAGCGTATGCCGTTGCGCGCTTCGTATATTTCCTGAACCTCTGATGCAGTTAATAGACGATTGTAGACCCGTAAATCATCAAGCGAACCCGTTAAAAACCCGCCTGCGTCCTTAAAGCGCCCAGCCCATAGCTCTTCGTTACTGTTAAAAGTAGAAGAAATTGCAGAATCTGAAGTCAAATCAACGCCGTTAACGTAGAGAGTTACAGCCCCACCCGTTTTATTAACCACTGCTGCTACATGCGCCCACGAATTGGGGGCAATATTTGCGCCCGTTGTGCTGCCGTTATTTTGAGTAGTACCGTTAGAGGTTTCAAAAACAAGCTCCCCGTCGGTAGTTGCCCAGCTATTTACATACAGCTTAAATCCGTCGAAATTACCTTCCTGCGAATTAGCAAATATGCCCTGCGCTGTAGATGTAGGGCTATCAAGCTTGACCCATGAGGCCAGAGTAAATTCATTACCGAGGTCTATAGCATCTGACATGATATGATTAGAAGCAGTAAAATATTGTGCGCTTGCTACCATTCCTTTTCGGGTATTTGAAGCTGGGTTCATGCCTTGATAAGCAACATCGCCACCGTTACCACTACTATCAACCGCCAGAGATCCCGCCGTCTCATCTAAGCGCCAGTGCCTGATAAGCCCTGTAGGAACAATCTCGGTCAGCTTGGAGTTATCGCTGCGGACACAGCGTATGTTGAATACGCTGCCTTTATTATAATTGGTGCTTGCGCCGTTAACGAAACTGAGCTCTCTTGCGTTATTCGAAGAGTTTTCAGACGATGACCAGTAAAATCCACCCGTATCAAAGTTTCCTATTGCTGTGCGGTTTGCATACAGAACCGACAGCTCGTTAAGTGCCGGCAAATACCAGTCATAATAACCATCTGCGGAACTGTCATAACAAGCTTGTGCCGCGTCGTAAGTTACGGCACTTGGAAAATTAACAAGACCGATTGTATTACCATCGCCATCAGTATTAGAGTTTAGTGAAGTCGTTTCATTACTAGTAGCCCAGCGCGCTGTTCCGATATCAGAAGCCGTCGTATACATGCGTACATTGCCATCAGGCGTAAGACCTGCGTAAATGGTACCGTCCGAGCAGACCTCCCCTACTTCCGTACAATCAGCTTCTGTAATGGGTGGCAACATAGCGACCCAGCCCGCGCTATCGCAGTATTGTGCCACTTTGTGCGTTTCGTTGAAGGCCATATCGCCTTCATTGCCGGCAGGGTTAACGCATTGCGCATATACAGGCATCGTCGGCATTAACAATGCCGCCGTCAGACAGAATAAACCTATCCTAAACGCCTTTCTCATATATACTTTCCTGCCCTTCCATTATGCGTTAAATTATTAATCTTTTTATTAATTTGCTTTGCCGATCGCGAGCCAGCGCGCGCCGTCACAATACTGCATCACGGCATGATCACTGTTGAAAATCATCTGCCCTTCCACACCATATGGGTTGGCGCAGCGTGGTGCCGGACCTTTGCGGACGCAGCGTGTGGAGTAACCTACCTCTTTTAGTGAATACCCCAGCATATTGCCATTACTAAAGTCACCAATATACATTTCGGTCTGCGAATATTCGGTAGATGAGTGATATCTGCGATACCACTCTCCTGGATCCGTTATGAAGCCTCCAATAGCCTCCCTATTTGCGTACAAAACACTTAGCTCGTTAATCGCTGGCAAGTACCAGTCATCTACTCCCGCTATAATTGAATCATAACAATGTTGTGACGCTTCATGTATCTGGTGCCCCCCCGATGAACTATCTGCGTCAGTAACAACTATTGATGTCGTATTGCTAAAGCCAGCATCTGAATCAGAAGCAGAGGTCAGGACCTGCCCTGAATTATTGGTGTCATTCCAGCTTAAATTTTGGACGCCATCTTGAGGCGTAGTGAACATCGGAACATTACCGTCAGGGCTTAGGCCCGCATATATTGTGCCGTCATCGCAGGCATCACCAATATTCGGGCAGCCTTGAGGCAGGCTTGTGTTTTGGCCGATAGGAGCGCCCATGGCGTATAGATCTTGGACATCGGCGAATGTAAGGGCTCTGGTATAGATGCGCACATCGTCGAGCGCTCCCATAAAAAATTCACTAGAAGATGTCGTCGCGCCCATCAGCAAGTCGTTGTCTGTATCAACTATCGTGCCTGTATAAGGCTCATTCGCGTACCATTCTTCTTCGGCACCATTTAGGTAAAGCGTTAGCTCTCCCCCATCTTTTACGCCTACGACATGATACCATCTGCCCTCTGTAAGCGGGTTGGAACCCACGTAGAAATAGCTAGTCCCAAC
>LWDU01041322.1_pt1 | contig 42508 bp, 34 predicted proteins | sample 727161 | NCBI WGS metagenome assembly LWDU01 (sample SAMN04566230, study PRJNA314399) | hydrothermal vent metagenome | isolation source: deep sea hydrothermal plume seawater | place: Mexico: Gulf of California, Guaymas Basin | collected 2004-07-11
AAGACCAAGAAGATCCCTGAGTCGAGGGCGGTAACATCCCGTATAAAGGCGTCATTCACAAAGATCGACACACCGATCACGAAGGATACGTAAGAGACCCACTTACAAGCGGATTTCAAACGCGATGCGGTGACGATTTTCTTCATCAGCTAGTTCTTAGTGGTCTTGGTTGATCGGAACCCCAAAGACTGGATCAAGTCCAGTTACACCCAAGTCAGGTAGTGGGAAAAGATCGTCTAGCCATTCATGACTGGCCTGTTCATCTCCTCTACGCTCCTGTAGCAGACGAGCATTGAAGGCCCTGCAATCGTTGACCTTGGTCAGGCCCACAATCGCCCCGACACCACCCGCCAGTCCCATGAGCCCAAAGCCTAACTTTCCAAGGTTCTCATCTACTGATCCTCCGTGTGGTGCCAGCTCATACTCAAACATACTCGCTACACCCCCTACTCCTGCGATTGCGTCCACCCAGACTAGAGTCCTGCTGGAAGTACAAGGCTGGATGAGTGCACGTGTCTCAAGGGCATCCACATCTTGGATTTCTTGCCAACCTGAAGGTGGGCCTTTGACGAAAGCGAACCCGCATCCCGATAAGAAAGGAACTAGGGCGAGTAGCAGGGTTTTCTTCATACCCGAAAATGCCCCTGACCTCAGAAAATCCGCAACTTAGACGGGCGCCTCACTACAGACTTCAAATTTTTGCAGAACATTTTTGAGGGGCTAGGAGTCCCAAGGCTTTTCAAAAACAAAAATCCCTCACGCAAAACAGTGTTGTATAGTCCAGCGGTGTGTGCGGTGAAATAGGGGGGGCCGGGTACTGGGGGGCTGTATAGCTGGGTGTGGCTGGGTGCCACGGAGGGGCTAGTTGTTCGCCCTGCGCCAAGCGAGTTCAAACTGTTCTGCACACCACTGGCCGTCTTCAGTCCCGGTTAGGTCAGTTATGGGCAGAACATATGAAGCTTGTTCATACCAAGTTTCAGCCGGGAGGGCGCTGGCCAGACGATGTTGGGCTACCGCATGAAGGGTCTCACCCTGCCTGCGCCGCCGTGCCATATTGGGGCCACCAATGGCTATCCAGCGACGAAGGGAATCCATCTGTGAAGAAGGACGAAGGTCGGCTGCCCGGCACCTCGCGCTGGGACCACTACCGCTCTTGGATGTTCTGGAGCCACATGGCCCGTCTCCAGCTTGGCCTCTTCCTGTTCGGACTCGCCGTATCCCTGATGCTCGAGGCGAACATCGGACTCGATCCATGGTCGTCGCTGCACGACGCGCTGAGCGAGAAGTCAGGGCTGAGCTTCGGGAGGATAGCCCAAGGTGTCGGCCTCCTGCTGATCCTCTTCAGCGCGTTCGTCCTGTCAGTGAAGCCCGGAATCGCGACCGTCTTAAACATGCTCGTAATCGGCCCATGGGTAGACCTGCTTCGGGAGGTCACCTGGTTCCCGACGCAATTCGGCTACCTATGTGGAAGCGTACAGTTTGTCGGTGGAGTCCTGGTGATGGGCCTCGCGACCGCGACCTACATCGGCGCGCGCATGGGCGCGGGGCCTCGGGACGGCCTCGCGATGGGGCTGGCTCAAAAGGTGAAACGGAGCCTACGGGTCACGCGTAACAGCATCGAGGCCACCGTGCTGGTGATCGCATTCTTTCTAGGCGGCTCGATCGGGCTAGGGACGGTGATCTTCGCCGTGCTCATGGGCCCGACAATGCAGGCGAGCCTCAAGCTGTTTGGAGTGTCGCACGATCCGTCGCCGAACTTGAGTCGAGCCTCCTAACCCGTCCTAAAATTCGATGTTGAACCCGAACGTCGGCAGGAGTCCAGCACCATCAATCGGCCTGATCCGGTTGGGATACTCGGGGCTCTCGGTATAGGCCAGCACATTCTGCAAATCGAGATAGAAGACCGCGTTCCATCCGGTGTAGCTGACCCGTCTCTCAGGACGCGTAAAACACTGTTCATAGGTTCAGCGTCAGTGGCGGTGAAAATGGGGGGGTGTACCCCACTGGGGTCTCGCCTGTCGGCAAAATGGAACCGCCCGAGCTACCAAATATTTTCGGGGAACTGATTCTCTCTGTTCCGATGATACCAAATCGTAAGAAGACCAAGAACGAGGAATATGGTGCCCCACCATTGATGGGATACCCCCCACAAGGCGAAATCTAGCAAGTACAAGACTGGGGATACCACAGCGAAGACCAGACCAAGTCTCCGACGGTGAAGATCGAAGTCGGTCTTCGTAAGACCGTAGTGTGACTTATCAGGGCTTGTCATTTCACTCTCCTCTTGTCAGCTAATCAGCCTAACTCTTCTTGGCAGCACAATCGTGGGAAGCACTCTCGCAACGTACTAGCCTGATCGGACGAGCAGAACAGTGCTGGATAGCTGGGTGTGGCTGGGGACCACGGAGCGCGAGGAGTGGCGCGTCTCCTCTTTGGTCAGCCCTACTTCGGCAACGTCTGCACCGGCGTCGAGCAACTCACTGTCTGCTCAATCGCGGTCCACCAGTCTGGGCGGTCAACCGCTGACAGGTCGATCCCAGCTTTGTCCACAGCCTCGACTTTGCTGTGGTTGCAAAGGAGGGCCACGACGCAACGAATGCCCGTTTGGGCGAATCGCACTATACTGTCACCTCACTTCAGGAAAATACAGGAGGCCATATGCTCCGCAGAACCACAGTTGCTTTGTTTGCCCTGTTGATCGCGACGCCGCTAACGGCTCAGGTGCCAGAAGGCATGCAGATGAGGGTCGACCTCAGCACGAACTCCGCCGACCCCGACGACGTTCCTGAGGTCGACGTCAGGGTTATGGGCGACGGGTTCCATGTCAACACGGGCCCCGCCGTGGTGCTCTGGAAAGACGACGACACCGCGTCGCGGCCATTTACCCTGTCTGGCAGGTTCGTATTGGGCGAGCCAAGTAGCCACGCAAATTACTACGGCTTGATCTATGGGGGAGGCTCCCTCGACGAGACCGGGCAGAACTACATGTACTTCCTGGTCGCGCAAAACGGCACATATATCGTCAAGCATCGGGCTGGAGAGAGCGTGCACGATATTCAGGCCCGCACGCCGCATGATGCGGTCCAGACGCCGAACTCGGACGGCCGCTCCGTGAACCAGCTCGAAGTACGCGTCGGCAGCGACGAGACCGAGTTCGTCGTGAACGGCACGGTGGTGCACACTGTCGAGAACACGGGGATGGCGGGCCGCACGGACGGGATCTGGGGCGTACGGGTGAACCACGTGATCCCCAACATGCACATCGACGGTCTCGGCATCTCGCGGTAGCGTGTCATGCCCTGATTCTGCCCTGCACCACTCAGGCCCGCATCAGGACGCGCAAAATACTGTTCTATAGTCAGAGGCGAGTGGCGACCAAATAGGGGGGTGTACGGTACTGGGGGGTCTTCACTGGCAGAATTCGGCCGATCCCGGAAAATTGTTACGAAAGCGATTCAGTGGGTTACTTATGGGTTACTTGGCCGTAAAATCCAAGACAGCCTCAGCCAACCCCAAAGCCCGGAAACCCTTGCGGTTACTAGCTTTACTACCAGTGCGCCCGACAGGATTCGAACCTGTGACCTCGTGCTCCGGAGGCACGCGCTCTATCCAACTGAGCTACGGGCGCATTCGAGGATCAAGATCGCGCAACCACCTTACCGGTCAAGCTGAAAACCAGGGTAGGAATAAGTCGACGCCCGCCACGATAAAGTGACGGGCGCCGTCAGACGAGCGCGTGAAATAAGCCGAGTTCTGTCCCCTCGCGGGGGAGGATCATTCCTCTAGGACTACCGTTGCCGGCAGCCTCGTGCGGCCTACCCAGGACTCAGTCGGAGCGAGCAACTCCTTGTCCCCTATTTGGCCTTGCTCCGGGTGGGGTTTGCCTTGCGACTCCCGTTACCGGAAGCCCGGTGCGCCCTTACCGCACCCTTTCACCCTTGCCTGTGCCGCAAGCGGCCATCGGCGGTCTACTCTCTGTTGCACTTTCCGTCGCCTTTCGGCGCCCGGGCGTTACCCGGCACCCTGCCCTGCGGAGCTCGGACTTTCCTCCGATGGCATAAACCATCGGCGATCCTCACTCACGCGCTCATCCCAATCCTAACTCATGGGCCCAACTCCCCCCAGTCCCCTAGTGTATTCAGACCGCTCGACCACCTCATCTGAACCAGCCTAGATAATTTGACTTGTGGGGGGTTGGGGCGACACGATTCTGCCTAATCAAACCAGCGAGACATTTACGATGCGACGTCTAAGCTTTCTGTGGTTCATAGTCCTTCTTGTCATCACTCCACTTGGAGTCACTGGCCAAGAAGAGCCAGTTGTTGTCTACCTTGTGAGACACTCTGAACGAGCGGAGGACGGCACGGACGATCCCCCGATTTCAGAGGCTGGTTGGGCACGATCACGGCTTTTGTCGAAAATCCTCCAGGATGCCGGGCTAACACATATCCATTCAACCGACTACAAGCGTACACTTTCGACGGGTGAGCCCACAGCAGAAGCTACTGGCTTAACGATCGACTTGTACGATGCAAGAGATCTGGCTGTAGCAGCTGCGCTTATAGCTGCTACTCCTGGGCGCCATCTGGTTTTAGGACACTCAAATACGACACCAGGCTTCGTTGAAGCCCTAGGTGGAGAGGGGGGTACCCCGATCGCTGAAATGGAGTATGACAGGCTCTACATTGTCACACTATTCCAGGGTAGTGTGAGTTCAGTGCTTCTCAGGTTTGGTGAGAAATTTAGCGGGTAACTCGAGTTCGAAGACCGAGTAAACAATATCTCATTCGCTCAGTCTCAGGATCCATCCTGAGAAATGGGGCGATCCCCACTCGCCTCACCAAAATGCTCCCGGAACCAATCGAACATCCGTTCCCAATGATCCACGAAGTCTTCAGCAGAACTCGCCCGCCCCGCCCCATGACCTCCACTCATGTAGTTAACCCAGACAACCTCTTTTTCGAGTCGACGGAGCGCATAGTACATCTCCCGTTGATTCGTTGCAGGCACATTCCAGTCTCCTTCACCGGAAAGCATCAGTAGTGGGGTATTGATGCGGTCTGCGAACATGATCGCTGAATGTTCTATGTATTTCTGTGGTTGCTCCCAAAGAGTAGCACCAATACGGTCTTGGCCAATCTCAGCCGCACGGTAGTTACGAGTGGTGATCCTAGGACTATCGCCGAGAAATGAGATGATATTCACTTTGCCGGACACATTCGCTGCAGCGGCAAAACGATCGGTCTGGGTAATCAGCAAGTTCACTGCGTAACCACCGTAGCTCTGGCCGTACACGCCGATCTTGTCGTTATCGACTATGCCGCGATCAACAAGCTTGTTGATCGCAGATGGGACCGCCTTGAGCCAAGCCTCACCTGGAAAACCTTCTTCAAACCGCACAGAAGGCCTGAACCCAAACCACCCCTGAGCCGTAATGAGGTTCATGTTCTCGTTATAACCGTTATCGAAGAACTGCTCGTAGATCTCTGCTACCAAAGGATATTTCCGGCCAGGCTCATAGCCGACGGGGTAATAGAGGATCCCGTACAGCGTATTTCCGTCTATATCGAGATACTCGATGAGTTCGGTTTTCGAGAGTGGAAGATCAGCAAGCTGAGAATTTAGATCAGTCAACTGCTTACGCTCACTAAAGTCCTCACTAGCGGCCCAAATCTCATCCGGACGATTACCGTCCGACATCCGATAGATGACCGTGCCACCGTCATCCGAGAAACTAAAGGAGCGGTAAAGATTTTCATCGAGCATCATGGTTTCAATCGCGCCCGACTGAAGATCAAGGCGTTTCAAGCCTCGCTGCCATTCGTCACTAGCGGAGTAGGTGAAATAGATATAGCGACCGTCTTCACTCCATGATTGGACGGACCGGGAAGGACGCGATTCCTCGTCCTCTTCGAGTGGCAACACAAGCTCAAGGCCACCGTCATCTGGAGAAAGGATATGCCATCCCGTCTGAGAACTCATGAGAATACTCTGGTCGTCAGGACTCCACCTCATCGGCGAGAAACTCATCTTGGTAGAATCGTCTTCAGACACGGAACCACGATGTTGCTCGGTAAGATTGGCTGCACTGTCCTCTTCGAGCTTTCTCAGGAAAACATTTCCTTCCTCACTGTAAACAAAAGCGTCCCCAGCCTTGTTCCAGTTTGGGTTTGTACGGCGCTCGCTTGGAGCTACAATCGATTCTGGAGCTGACCCGTCGAGCACCAGTTTGAGGATTTCATACTCTGTGCCCTCATTTCTCTCATAAGCTGTTTTTTGAGGTTTGACAGCGGTATAGGTCACGAAGTCTCCAGATTCCCCAAACCGGAGACCCTGCACGTCAGCCTCACCGACCCACTGCTGACATTTACAAGCGCAGCTACCTGTCGGTTAGCGAGATTCCTAACTCTGTCCCAAGCCAGAAAATCATTTCTCGAGTCTTGGACAACGACTGGACCAGAGGTCATTACAGCAAATGCCTGTTGTGCCTCTTCTGCCCACGCTTCCGGCCTTAGTGAGAGAAGAACAGACGATCCATCCGGGGCCCAAATAAGGGGTGAGCTAGATGATATCTCTTTGGCAGTGCTAAGGCTGACGGATCTCGTATTCCCAGATTCAATGTCGTACACCCTAAGCTGGTACTGGCCTCTCACCATCAAGAAATACCCGAGCTGAGTGTCGTCAGGAGACCATGTCAGCCCCCTAACCTGCACCGGGTCGCCGAACAGCCATTCCTGATCGCCAGATGTGGTTTCGATGAGGAGTACACGTGTGCTTGCAGGACTTACGTACGTCGGATCTCCGAAACGCATATGATCAACATCGGTGCGGTCTCTGCGAGATTGCACCGTGACTGCCAACCACTGACCATCGGAAGTGACATCTGCAACGCTTCCCGACATAACGTCGAGCGCCGTATTGGGTGTGAAGAGGCCATCCTGCTGTGCAATTACTGAATCGCCAACGGCAGATACAAGGATGAGCGCGATAAAAACAGACGGTTTGAACATCGTTCGTGTCTCCTGCTTAAGATCTTGAATACGGCATCAGGCCAAGTCTTTTAGGTCATACCTAACCACCTGGACTTCGCCTTGGCGGTCGACATTGAGGCCAGCGTCCAGGTTGACCAGTCCGCGGATCTGTGGGCAAGACCCGAGTATCTGAGGACATTCGCTCCGGGTCCTCGGACGCCTGATACGCAAGCATCGCGGCAAGAGTCGCGTTATTCCGGAGGTCTGCAAAAACGATCTTATCGAATGTGTCCCGGTTGGTATGCCACGTGTATTGCCGATAATCCGGGTAGTTCGACTGCAGACGGAACCCTGGAGCAGGCTTACAGATGAAAGACATGTGATCACTTCCACCAGTCTCCGGAACGCCGGGAATATCCAATTCTATATGACCTGTAATCTCCACCGGGATTTTTGAAAACCATCTCCCGAAATGTGCTCCGGCACCCGTAAACCCCTGCATCCGTATGTAATCGATCCGCCAAGTACCGTTGTCCTGGTTGAACGCAGCCTGTAGCCCGTCTACAACCTCTGCGTTGTCAGCCGCAAACGCTGTCGAACCGATCAGTCCCTGCTCCTCGCCTCCCCAATGCCCAACCATGATTGTCCTACGCGGATTTGGGTATGTGGCCTTCAGAATCCGCATCGCCTCAAGCATCATGATCGTACCGGTACCGTTGTCGGTCGCACCTGAAGCACCATCCCAAGAATCAAGATGCGCACTCAATAGTACGTACTCATTGGGTAACTCGGTGCCAGGAATTGTGCCAACGACATTGAATGCGGGAACCTCACCGAGAGACTCAGCTTGAGCGTCAAGCCGGATTCTAGGTGACTGTCCGCGCTCAGCTAAGCGAGCGACAAGGCCGTAGTCCTCGCAGCTCAGATGGACTCCCGGTATGCCTGCCGTCGGAGAACTGAAAATCTTGTCTACACCCCAGCCAGCAGACCAGCGTCCAGTTAGAACTGCGATTGCACCAGCATCGGCAATTCTCTCGGGGGCACCAGGCCCCATGGCCTGTGTTGACGTCGCAAATGCCCTTCGTGCTTCATCCCTAGCGTTATTCATCTCCTGGAAAGACTCAGTTGTAGCGTGGTCCAACCAAGATTGGTCTTCCCGGCAGGTCGGCTCTGCTAATGAGATCGCCACAATTCGACCATCGACTTCAGGCAACCATGCTTCGAATTCATCAGAATTTGAGAACAGAGGCGGTACGATCACCTCACCCTCAATTGGGCCATCAGTGCCCGGACTCCAGGCGAGGATCATTCCCTCCAATGTTCGCTTGCGAGGTGAGACAAGATCGAGGTGTGTGTAGCCGCGCTCCCACCCGGTCCACGTACCATACACTTGCTTTTCTGCGTTGATACCCCAGGCGGTGTAATTGGAAACCAGCCAGTCCCCTGCAGCATCAAAGCCAGGAGAACCCATCAGTCGAGGGCCAATCGAATCGAGAAGTGCTTGAGCCAAATCTACAACCTGTGATCCGCCCTCCATGCCCTCCTCCCACATATTCTGGATGACGGAATCATCGGTCGGGAATACCTGGCCCTCAATATCCTGACCAGGAACGCTCACTGTTATGAGCACAAAAAGAGCAAGCCATGTCTTCTTCATAACATCTTGTCCGGTTGAGCCAGCTAATACTCTGCTGAATGTAGGGTTTATTAGGGGAAAAGGGACCTCAGCGCGGCACCATGGTGCAATCAACTAGGGTACTGCACCGCACTCGAAAACGCTGTCGGTCATTCGGAGGGAGCGACAAAAGAGTTACCGCCTCAATCGCCTCCCTCACATCTACAGTCTCCCCAGGTTGAAACACCAATGATATCTGCCAGCGAGGTTGATCTTCCAAGATAAAAGACTCAAGCTGCGAACCCGCTACCCACGGGATAGCCTCAAGAGCTTCATACATCTCATTTTCGTCCCGAGGGGTCTCCGGACCGGCACCGAGAGGAATCGTAAGCGGATCCGCCGAGAACGGATGGTTGATGCGCCACCGGTTCACAGCGCGGTTCACTCGGCGCCAGTCTGCTCCACGTGACAACTCATATTGTGCGTAGTATTGCAGCAGATAGTTGTTATGCTTTACACCAACTTCGAGCGCCTCTTCAAGTCGATGGATCGACTCCTCAACATCTCCTTCTGAGAGTGCCTGCATTCCCAGCAAGAAATCAGTATCCGGGTCTTCTGGGTTGAGTTGAGCAACCACCTCTGTCATCTTCGCGTGCCGCGTCCAGAATAATGAATCGTCCACAAGCCCGGTCGTTCCCCTACCTGTCATGGAACAGCCAGAGGCTGACGCTTGGCAACCACTGATCCACTCGAGTGTTCCTCCGGATCGCGAAACAAGGTATTCGCGTGTACCGATCCCTAGAACGACTACATAGACGATCACTAACATTCGGTATCTCTGTAGAACAGCCATCAGAGCCCAGCCTGCACTTGTTTATCGCGAACTTTCCAGATGAATGAGTCCAGGTAGTAGTGCATCATTCCGTAAGCATAGACCATCATCTGTGAAAAAAGTCCATAAGAGGCTTCGTAGTCGAGGGCTGGGAGATTGAATTGGGGTATCGCTGGATACGGCGCAAAATTCACGACCCCAAAGCCGAACTCATCCAGTGGATAATTGATCAAAAGTTGGAATAGAAATGCATAGGCAACCCCACCAACGAGGAACCAACGAAGTTTCCCTTGACCAACTAGCCGGCTCCAAAATCCCGGCTTTGCTGCTGGGACGTCCGCAGTGCGCCGCATGAAAGAATAGACCATGACGATGTACTGAACCCCATGCATAATACGGTGGGCGACCGCGTATAGGAGAATTGAGTTTGTGTTCCAGGCAACAAAATACCAGAGGAAATAGCTCGCACCGATAAACACGTACTTGATCGGGTTGATCGGCTGACCACTTGAGATGGTCTTTCGTATATGCCAGGCATAGATCGCTAGATATACAATCAATACGACCCAGCTAGCGGTAAGGAGGCCCTCGACGAATCCAACCGATACTGGAATATCCATCCTGTGCATCTCTCGGATCCACAGGAAACGAAACATCGGTGCATGCACAAACATGAAGCCGTATAGCACGAAATGCAGAGTGATATCGAAGCGACCAGTCGACGGCAGGCCAGCCCCTGCCTTGAAATCGTAGACACGAGACAGGCCGTGCTGCTGCATCACACTGTGTTGGTGATCCCAAGCTGTGACGAGGAGAAGTAGCGTAATCGGAGCCCAGATCAGGCCCGCACCCGTCAGAATGAGGATCAGGAAGGGGCCAACAATCAGCCGTTCCCTAAAGCGTTCCCAGACTTGAGGCATACCGTAGGAACGAACCCAACCGGCGTAGTGATGTGGGATCGTAATCCAGAGGTTGATGGATGCAACGGCGACGTACGGAAGCCAGCGCTGGAAACCCAGAGCAATCAGGACCGCCACGAAGGGGAGGCCCAGAAACCACACTAGGTCCGCTCGGCGACTCAGGATATAACCCGTTTTGAACATACCGATCAGGTGCCAGCCTACACTCGGAATAAAGGGGTTGGAATGGTGAAGAACTTATCCAATTGGACCGAAAAAGCGCAGGACTTAGATACAGTCAATTGTCTACCTTATCCCGAACCCGACACTCACAACTGGTACTATGATCGCCTTTCTTACCTGCTGTCTGAGACAGTTCCTATTGCCTTGAGTACTTCTCTAGTAAGGTCCCATCGGTTGAAACCCTGGCGACCGTAGTCGAGGCCCCTCCGCACGATAACTAGGTCATGTGATGGGACAACTACAACATACTGTCCGCGATTCCCCGCAGTAGAATACGCGTCTGTTGGAACGTCGTCGCGACCCTCAGGAACAAGCCACCACTGACCACCATACTGGCCACCGCGACCAACGGTGGCCGCTGCAGGAGTGCGGACAAAGTTGATCCAGTCCTCAGAGAGAAGGCGCTCACCATGCCATGTTCCTCCCTGCAGGTACAACATCCCGAAGCGTGCCAAGTCACGTGCATTTGTGTAGACCTGGCTACTCAGAATAAAGTCCCCAAAACGGTCTACACTCACGAGCGTATTTCTCATCCCAATCCGGTCGAACAGCGCCGAGCGCGGAAACTCCAAATATTTCTGATCGTCGCCAATTGCTAGCTTCATAGCGTAGACACCGAGCAGCGTATCGTAGTTTTCGTAGTCCCACATCGTGTCAGGTGCGCGGATCAGCGCTCGACTCAATGCACCTCGTACAGAGCTCGCGCCTGCCCAATAGGACATTCCGGAACCAGTCGCATACTCGAGGCCCTGATTGTCCACTGTGTACAGTCCACTAGACATATTCAGGACATTCCGGAGTGTGATTGCGTTACGTGGATCTGTGTCTGGTGACTGGGCACGAGGAAACCAGTCAAAGCCTAGGGGTTGATTAAGCGCAAGTTTTCCTTGGTCAACAAGCATCCCCATAAGCGTCACCGCGATACTTTTCGCGGTAGACCATGTCCTCGTCCGGGTAGAAATATCAAACCCAGGTGCGTAACGCTCATGAATGATTTTCCCATTATGGACCACAATGAGGCTGAGCGTCACCTGCTCAGGTGATGTGCGCTCAAAGGCCCAGTTCGATGCATCCTCCAGGATAGCCGCATTCACATTCGGTAAGAGGTTCTGGTCCTCGATCAGGTCACCGTCAGGCCACGGGATCTTATCTGGATCACCCTCTAGAGGTGGAGTATCTAGTACTGGCAGGCTTTCGATATCCTCGAATGTCTGATCTGGTGCCAAGATTATGCATCCAAGCCCCTCTCTGAAGGCAGCACGCATAACTGGCGTTCCTCCAGGGGGACCGATCGCTACCGCTCGGCGGGCTCGGTCAATTTCATAGTCACCACCGTCAGGCGCCCCCACGGGCTGATCCAAATACGCTAGCTCTTGTTCAAATACTTGGTCGATCGTGCGGTTGGACGTGAATAGACCATTGCACATGAAAATCGCCTGCTGACCATAGCGGATCATATCCCTCTGAGAACGCCAGTAGTCATAGGATTCTTGCTGTTGGGCAGTTACATAGCTCGGAGCTAAGACGGCGAGAACAATTACAATGCCGGCGAAACGCTTCATGATGCTTGCCTCAGTGCCACAGACGGTGGCGTATGGAGATCTGTTCAGTCCAATTGATCATACTGGCGGTGCGTGGGGTGCGCGAGGACAGAAAGGAGGACGCATAGGCAAGGATATGCACTCGCGCTGTTAGTGGGTTATCTGACTCTAGCACCCCTTGGGCGACTGTATGCCCCATTCGAAATGGTGTAGAGGAAGACCGCTAGGCAAGGATGCCGGCACCAAAGCACGTAGTGAGTCCGGATGTGCACCCGGGTCGGTAAGAGCATTTCGGACAAAGTCCACTACCTGACTAAATTCTTCATCAGGTAGTGGTCTGGACGCATCGATCAGTGTCTGGACACTCTCGAGCATCGGTTCCACTGGGCCAACTGACGCCCGTAAGTCAGGATCTAGCTTGTCGAGTTCATATGATCTGGCAAAATCATAAACTTCAAGGTGATGCCTGACGGCATCCTCCAAGCACACATAAGCACCATTGTGCATGAAAGCTGGCTGGAAAGCCAAATTTCGCAGAGGAGAGGTCCTGAATTTGTACCGGTCTGCCTCATTTCCTGTTTGCTGCTCTAAACCGTAGTCCTCGTCTTCACCCGGACCGTTGAACCGCATATTACGAAACGCTGGCAACACTTGAGGTACAGCAAGCACGTGTGGCTCGAAATCACTGAACATCTCGTTTGCGTAGCCGTCCACCTTGTGACACTCACCACAGGAAGGCGGCCGGACATCCGGTGTGAAGAAGATGATCGCTCCGCGCTTTTGATCAGCTGTCATCGCATCGTTATCACCACGAGCAAAGCGATCAATCGGGGCATCGGCTCTAATGAGCGTGAACTGGAACTCAGCTAGAGCAAGGGCGATGTGCTCGTAGCGAAGGGGCACACCGCCACGAATATCAGCGAAAACTTCGCCGAAAAGCCTGCGGTACTCATCGATAGCATTTACGCGCTGAACAATTTCATCCCTCATCGCATCGTTATCACCTGCGAACTGGAAGCCAGCCATCTCGACTCGATTTACCACAGGTGTAAACGCTTGAGCACCGAGGAGGTGATTCATGTGTGATAACGAGCTGCCTTCGGGTTCAGGAAAGAGAAATCCCAGTGCGTTGTTGAACGGGTCGAAAGAAGTAGACGTGAATCGGGAGTCCCACATGAGGCGAGGGTAAAATGCAGCGTTGATGAGCGACGGGGCTCGCCGTTGGTTATGTGGCCCACGACGCCCGGGGCCGACAACGCCGTTATTGCCAACCCCTATCGAGATCGGCCTCGAGTCATTGAAACTCACATTGGGACCGTGACAACCTGAACAACTATTATCCCCAGCTAACGAAAGCACAGGGTCGAAGAAAAGGAAGCGCCCTACATCGGCTAGCCTTAAGTCAACTGCCCGCCCGAGACGCTCCTCCAAGGACTCTTCGATTAGCCCAGTGTACCCACGTATACGCAACTTTTCCGTGAGTGCTTCATTCAGAGCTGCGTCTACCGCGGGGTCAGGTCTCGACCATAGATAAAGCACCGCAGCACCAGCAATCACCAGGGTCAAGAAAAGGGTACTTAAGATCGTTCGCATAAGCTCTCCTAACCTATAAAGCTAGAGTTGCTGCTTGCCTCGGCAACCGCCCGACCAAGCGCCTGGAGAAGCAATGCCAGCATTGCCTTCTTCAATTTCTCTGGAGTTGCATCTCAGAACCCACCCTCTGCCCTGCCCTGTACATACCACTCTCTTCTAACTGACCATTCTCTCGATACACCTCATAAGCTCCGTCACGCTCACCCGCCTTATACGTCGCCTTCACCCACAACTGACCATTCTCGTGGTAACTCTCATAAGGCCCATCGCGCTCACCCGCCTTATACGTCCCCTTAACCCACAACTGACCATTCTCGTGGTATCTCTCATAAGGCCCATCAGCCATTCCTGCCTTGTAGGTCTCTTTGCCCTCTAGCTGACCATTGTCCCTATATCTCTCGTAAAACCCATCCCGTTCACCCGCTCTGTATGTTCCTCTCTCGAATAACTGGCCGTTCTCAAAATATCTCTCAAACGGTCCATCGAAATTCCCATCCTTAGCCGGAATCTTCATCCATAACCGCCCGGTGCTGTAATAATGATCAGACGGTCCGTCTAGTTGACCATCCTTATAGGTCTCTTTGGTCTCCAACTGACCGTTCTCGTAGTACCGCTCATACAGGCCGTCAAATCTACCATTCTGATACGGCAACTTCACCCACAACTGGCCAGTCCTATAGTAATGCTCGGATGGGCCATCCAATTCTCCGGCCTTGTAGATCTCTTTGGCCTCTAACTGACCGTTGTCCCAGTACCGCTCATACAGGCCATCGAACTCACCGTTCTTGTAAGTCGTTGAAATCCACAGCTGACCATCACCGTAAAATCTCTCGAAGGGACCATCAGCTACCCCTTCCTTGTACATCATTTCCTCAGTTAATCGACCGGTTTCGTTGTAGACCTGATATTGACCATCCCGCTCCCCGCCCTTGTAGGCCGTCTTGATCCGAGGCTGACCGCTCTGATGGTAACTCTCATAAGAGCCATCCCGCTCCCCGCCCTTGTAGGTCCCTTTCTCTTCTAATTGACCGTCGTTGTAATACAACTCATACGGTCCGTCTCTCTGGGATAGATCCAGAGAGACGTCAGCTTCAGAGTCAGACGCTGAACACGCATAAGACGCAACGGTGCCAGCGACCGCCAAAGTCAGGAAGAGTGAGGATTGAAAAGCTCGCATCAGTTCTCCTGCCCAGAAAAACTAGGCTTACTGCCTCCCTCGGCAACCGGGTACTGAACCAATCTAAGACGCAATTGTAAAGTTCATTCTTCAGTTCATCGGGATTCGAATTCCAAGGCCGATACCGTCGTACCCACGATTGAGAATCTGTACTTGCATATCAACCCCTAGGCGATGACTTCGCGGAACGAGGTGACCAATCGCAGCACCCACAACCGCACCCACAATCACATCACTCGGGAAATGACGACCCGCTGCTACTCTCGCGTATGCGGTCAAAGCAGCCACGGACATCGTACTTCCCCACACGATGCCTTTTGCCCAATCCGGTGCATTCGTGGCGTCTGCGACTACAGTCGATACGAAGGCGGCAGCTGAAAAAACAACAGCCGAGTGTCCCGAGAAAAAAGATAGGAATACATCGTCTTCTTCTCTCGCAACTCGGAGTTTCTCCTCAGGGCTGAGTTCTTGATTATGCACATAAGGCCGTCGCCTTCGGACGCTTCCCTTCACTAAGTCTGTGAACCCCTTATTCAGCAGAAGTAGTTCGGCTGCCATAAGAGCCAAGGTAGCCGTGTTCTTTCTGGCGACACTTCTGGAACTCGACTCTTGCTGGGATAGGACAACTGAAAGGGACGCTACTGTGGCCACACCCATCCCCCATAGTAATTGGTCACTGAGGGAGTCCCATCTGTCAGACCACTGCCGAGTCGCATACCTGTCGAAGAACACAACCTCCCCGGATGAAGCAAGATCAGCAGGCGTGAATGTCTTTGCTCGGTTTGCTCGGTTCCGTCCTAGCAGGTAAAGCCCTGTCACTGCTGACCCGTACGCTATCCCGGTGGGGACGTCTCTGACGGTCCAAGAGCGGATTGCATAGGGAAATGCACTCTCCTGTCCTGAGGTAGCCCAGGGGGAAACAAGAGCGGTCGCGACCACTAGACTATAGATCCACCTCATCGATCGCATCGACATTGAAGCTCCATCCTAGCCCTTGGGAAAGTTGCCCCATGGTCACCATACTGACCATGAACTAGCCCTGTAAAACACTGTCTTCGTGGGAAATATGAGGGCATACTCAGCACCATGATATGTCTATTTTCTTAGCTAATTTCCGTCCGATCAACACCCGGACAAGGTTACATAGAATCACTAAATCTCATTGCTACCATTTGCGTCACTTGCCTTGGTCTCGGATAATCCTCCGACTCCCGGCTGTCGGGAGCTTCGCGTCCGGCACTACAATTCAGTGGAGTCGGCTGGTTCAGGCAACGATTGGGACGGAGGAATAGATGAGCGCGTTGGTACTGATGGTGCTGGGCCTCGGAGCTTTCACTGCGGGGTACCTTCTCTATTCACGCTTCATCTCGGAACACATCTTCCGATTGGATTCGGAGTTCCGAACGCCAGCACACGTCCAGGAAGACGGTGTAGACTTTGTGCCCACAAACCGGTGGGTACTATGGGGGCATCACTTCACCTCGGTAGCAGGGGCTGCTCCAATCGTAGGCCCGGCAATCGCAGTGATCTGGGGATGGCTGCCCGCGTTCCTGTGGGTAACTCTTGGAACGGTTTTCTTCGCCGGAATCCACGATGCTGGAGCGCTCTGGGCCAGCGTGAGGAACGAAGGTAAATCCATCGGGGCGCTAACCGAGTCGGTCGTAGGACAGAGAGCACGCTCTCTCTTCATGATTATCATCTTCCTGCTTCTTCTGATGGTCAACGCTGTATTTGCCATCCTCATTGCCAGACTCTTCGTTCAATACCCAACCAGCGTTATCCCTGCCTGGTTCGTCATCGCGGTCGCGGTCACCATCGGCTATTTGCTCTACCGTCGGGGTGTTGCGCTCCTATGGCCATCTATTATCGGAGTAACTCTCCTTTATGCGTCCATGTTCGTCGGTAATGAGGTACCGCTCAGCCTACCAGAGTCGGTGTTCGGACTGGGCCCTGCTGGTATCTGGGTGGTCATACTATTCACGTACGCCGCCATCGCCTCGCTTCTTCCGGTCTGGCTCCTTCTACAGCCACGGGATTACATAAACGGCCTTCAACTCTTCATTGGGCTCGGCATTTTCTTCCTCGCGGTTTTGATAGCTCGACCGGATATAGTAGCACCAATGATCAATTCATCAGTCCCTGAGGATGTGCCTTCGCTGATTCCACTTCTGTTTGTGACAATCGCTTGCGGCGCATGCTCCGGATTCCACGGGCTCGTATCCTCTGGGACAACGTCAAAACAAGTGGACAATGAAAAGGATGTGCGCTTTGTAGGCTTCTTGGGCACGGTCGGAGAGGGCTCTCTCGCGCTTGCAGCAATCATCGCGTGCACCGCAGGCTTTGCTACGCTGGGGGATTGGGAGGGCTACTACACGTCTTTCGGCGCGGGTGGGCTAGACGCGTTCGTCCAAGGAGGAGGAGTGATTCTCGCTAGTATTCCCGGGATCTCGGAATCGTTTGGCCAGACTCTGCTGGCTGTGATGGCCATTCTCTTTGCTGCTACGACGATGGATACCGGCGTCCGGCTGCAGCGCTATATCGTCCAGGAAGCGGGCACGATTTATGACATCCCCGCTCTGACTGGGAAAGGACTATCAACCGTATTGGCTGTTGTCTGCTGCAGAGGGCGGTCTCATTATCTGGCCTCTATTCGGGACCACGAATCAGCTTCTTGCAGCCCTCACGCTCCTAGTGCTGAGCGTATTCCTACTGAAACAGGGAAGGCCGACCGTATATACGCTCGCTCCCTTTAGCTTCCTTCTTTTCATGACGGTTTGGGCGCTTCTCACACAGCTTCGTAGCTTTTACGAGACCGAACAGTACTTCCTCCTTGGTCTCGATGCCGTAATCCTAGTGACTGCGATCTGGGTAGGGCTGGAGTCGCTATCAGCGCTCCGGAAAGCTGCTAGCGAATCGAGTGAGAGCAGCGCCTAGGCAACCCCAACGTGGGGTGGCATGCGATGCCCAAAATCATGCCGAACAGTCGAGTCAAAGGACGATCTAGCGTCATTCTGATCCGGGAGTGGGAGCGTCAGATGTCTGCCTCCGGATGCTGTGGCCGCCTAGAGGGAGATTTCCTCCAGCGCCGGGGTGAGCGCTGTTTTCCAGAGCGCCGGGCGGTTATGGAGGCTATGGGTCCGCTTTACCGTGATCTTAGATCTCGCTACGGTGACGAGGTTGAAATCCACGTTGTGGACCCCCGTAATCTCTTTACAATCTGTGCCCTTATACTCCGCGATGCGCGCGCTCACAGCTTGAGTATTTGGAAGGCCCTGCGGACCCTCTTCCGCATCCCGGTTACGGGGGTCGTCGTGAATGGACGGCTTCTTGCACGAGGTCGATGGCCTGAAGTTTCGGAGTTGAAAGAAGTGTTGGGTGATCCAAAAACCACGCGAGAGGAGGCCGCTAGTGGATTGGCGTGAACGGATAACTCGCGCCGGAGAACTTCTGCATGAGTTTTATCGAGGACGTCACAGGGGGGCCCTAGCTCGGGAGCGGCGCCAGGAGGACGATCTATTTATGCTCCTGGTATTCTCGGAAATGATGGGGATCGAAAATCCGTCGAGCTACTACACGTTGGAGCTACTGCCTCTCTTGTATGAGGGGTTCCATGAATGGCACATCCGTATGGGCATGGATCACTCTCCGCTTGAGCACTTTCGCTGCTGCTGAGGTCATCTAGAACCCATGAACTCCCTGCCTTTAGAGGGCCACTCAATTCTCTTCGTGGGCGGCAAGGGTGGCGTGGGCAAAAGCACGACGGCCGCGTCTCTTGCAGTCCATTTGGCTGACTCAGGAGAGCAGATCCTCCTGGTATCGACCGATCCCGCTCACTCGTTAGGAGATCTATTTGGAACCTCTGTAGGTGACCGGAAACGAGAAATTATCCCCGGCCTACATGCCCTCGAGATTGACCCAGGACAGGAGGTAGAGAGATACCTGGCTCGCGTGAAAAGTGCGATGCGGCACTACGTGCAACCTGCGATGTACTCCGAGATCGAACGTCAGATAGAACTCACCCGCCACTCGCCTGGTTCTGAAGAGGCGGCTCTCATGGACCGAGTGACCTCTTTAATGGAGGAGGGAGCAACCTCTCACGACCGCATCATCTTCGATACGGCGCCTACGGGGCATACTCTACGGCTTCTTGCTCTGCCAGAGATCATGGCAGCCTGGACGACAGGACTCCTCAGGAGTCGCGATCGATCAGCTTCTCTCGGGAAAGCAGTCGACCGGCTTCGAGGACGCGAAAAGGCTAGTGGCGACGAACTTGCTTGGTTCGATGATGTTAAGGAGGAAGCGACGGACGAGCGCACCCAAAAAATCCAAGAGGTGCTCCTTGAGCGACAGCGGCGTTTTTCCCGGGCCAGGCGACTGCTCCTAGATCCTGACACTACCGCCTTCATACTCGTCCTGATACCCGAAAAACTACCCATTCTCGAAAGCGAGAAAACACTAAAAGTCCTGAAGCAACATAAAGTTCCTGTCGCTGGGATGGTGGTGAATCGAACTCTTCCAAACAACCAAGCCTTGGGAGAGTTCTTAGAGAGTCGGCGCTCACAGGAATCGGAGTACCTTCAGCAAATAGAGAAAGCCTTCCCGAAACTCCCGCGTGTGCAAATTCCTCTCTTATCCCGCGATGTGCAGGGGATTGATGCCCTGAGAGAGGTCGCTCAATACTTGCTGATTGACCGATAACGCTGGATGGCTCAAGGGACCCGTGTTCCTACCCAGAGAGCGGGCGGTACCCAAGATCAAATCTAGCGAACAGCCCTGGCTGGCTTCCCCTCGTACGAGGTACTAATCTGGCTTCGATTCTAGATTCCAGATTATGGAGGATTAGACATGCGCTGGTGGCATCCCTCGGTAACCCTTTCGGGTACCGTACTTCTCTTCGGGACACCGTTCGAAGGGCAAGTTATACCCCTTCGAACACATGTACCCGGTTAGGCCCTCGTGAAGCACGAGAGGGTCCGCTAGCAATGGAGGACCAGTGATGTCAAATCCAGGAAGAGCAGGACTAATAATTCTCTCACTAAGCATGGCAGCCATCTCAATCTCCTGCAGCGAAGACCAAATCCAGGAAGTGTCGTATAGTCTGGTCGAGGGATGGGCAGAGCTGCCTGAAGGAATTGAAACCTGGGGGCAGACCATCGGCGTAGAAATTGATACCGGGGGCAACCTTCTGGTCTTCCAAAGGTGTTTTGCAAGTAACTGTATTGGGCGAGATGAAGTACCAGCCTTCCTGAAATACAACTCGGATGGAAAGCTGATCGATAGCTGGGGTGAAGGAATGTTCGTGTGGCCCCACGGCTTCTTCTTGGATTCTGATGGAAACATCTGGACGACGGATGCACGCGGCAGGGAAGGAAAAGGTCAGCAGGTCCTGAAGTTCAGCCCCAACGGCAGAGTGCTCATGGCGCTCGGCACCCCAGGTGTTGCGGGAGATGGACCGAATACGCTCAGCGGTCCAACAGATATTGCAGTAGCCCCGAACGGTGACATTTTTGTCGCAGACGGCCATGGAAACAACCGAATCGTGAAGTACTCGAGCGATGGAGAATTTCTTCTGCAGTGGGGCCAGGAGGGCACCGGACCCGGTGAGTTCAATGAACCCCATTGTCTTGCCTTCGATTCGAGGGGCCGGCTCTTCGTCGGTGACCGTGTTAACCAAAGAATCCAAGTGTTTGATCAAGATGGCCGGTACCTCGCCGAGTGGCCCAACATCATGGCGAGCGGCATGCATATCACCCAAGACGATGTGGTTTACGTTGCTGATTACCAGCTTCGAGAGGGCATAGTAATCGCCAACGCTAGTGACTTTTCAGAGGTAGGCTTTATCTCTGAGGCTCTTCCGGAAGGTGTGACGGTGGACGTGGAAGGCAACGTCTACGCTGGGGAAGTCTTACCGCGTAATCTGAAAAAATTTGCCAAAACCCTTGGGCCCCCTACGACTGCACCCCAGGAACGAGGAAGCAATGACTGAAAGTGGAAATAACCTGATGACTTTCGTTAATGGGGACAGCATAACCCGTCGGGCTATGCTGCTCTCTTTGCCCGGCATAGCCTTCGTCCCACGTCTCATAGCAAAGTATCAAGTCGCACCGCTCAGCATTGTAGGGCTACAGCAAATAACGCTTGCGGTGTCAGATATTGAACGTTCTCTGGCATTCTATCAGGAACTTTTCGGAGTATCCGTACAGGCGCGCCACGAGAGGTCAGTCCTGCTGCGTCTGGGTACCGGCCCACACTTTCTGGCGCTAACAGAAGCGGGGTCAGTAGCACCTCGCATTGATCACTTTGGTATGGCAGTGGAAGGTTTTGACGTAGACCAAGTGCTCGAAACCCTAGAAAGCCATGGGATCACAGGGGGTGGATCAAGCGGAGGCCTTAGCGGCGGCTCCCTGAGAGTGCGAGTTGTGACGAGAGGCGGCACCCCAGAAATCTATTTAGGTGATCCCAATGGACTCGTCATCCAGTTGCAGGATCCGAAGTACTGTGGTGGTAGTGGACCATTGGGCGATAACTGTGCTGCTCTGGAGCCCGCACCCGACAGTGGGTCTCTTGAACTGATCGGGCTAAGTCATCTAACGATTAATGTGTCTGACCCCGAAAGCACAAATGCATTTTATCAAGGGACATTTGGCATGGACGTCCAGGCATTTCAAGCTGCCTCTCCTTTGATGGGCGTGGGTCAGGGGTCGGACTTCCTCATGTTCATTTCACTTGGAAGGACAGGCAGAGGAAGCACTCTACCCGCCCAGATTCACCATGCTTGTCTGACGGTCGAGGATTTTGATGTTCTGCGGATTCAAAACGCCCTAGAAGAGCACGGGATCCGACCTAGAGGAACGGGTCCAGATGGATCAGGCCCACTCAGACATTGGGTGTCGATGCGCATGCCCAACCGAGGCGGTGTCCCTGAAGGGACACCGGAACTCTATTTCAGTGATCCAGACGGACTATCAATTCAACTGCAGGATGTTAGGTACTGTGGTGGTGGAGGTTACCTTGGCGAGTCCTGCTGACCCAGGTTCTCATACCACCGGATGAAACCGCCGCCGCCGGTGCAGACGAGATCAGTCCAACCATCCTGATTCATGTCTCCTGGAACACAGCCATTCATAGCGGCTTCGCTCTCAATCCGTGAGTAGGACCACTCGCCTGTCGCTGGATCTTCCGGTGAGAAAAAGACATGAACGCCGGGAGTCCCGTTTGGGCGATTGCTAGTCACACGTGAATTGTCGTTAGCAACGATGTCTGCCCGGTCATCACCATTGAGGTCGACTACGACGACTTCATGGCCACTTGTAACCCCATCAAAGATGACGCGGCGGTTCCACATGCCGTCAGACTCGGTATAGACGACGACTTCATTCCCATGCCAAGGCTCGACGGAACCTAAAATCCGCTGTCCATTGCTCATCCCGCTGCCGACATCACTCGAGCCGAGTCTTGGGGCTGCTTCAACGTGCCCCCTTGAGATCAATTCCTTCTCAAAGGTCATGGCATCCCCTGTCCCGTTGGCCCTATAAAGACCTATACCCTCGAAGCTGGCTACAAGAATTTGATCTCGGCCACCCGTGTCCCAGCTAACTTTTCTTACACGGTGAATAACTCCCGGGATATCCGCGTCGGCGATGATCCCACGATCCCAGTTCTCCTGGCCATACCAAAATACGGACGCGCTGTCCTGGTCATAAGTGGGCGCGAGGCTCCCTGGTCCAATCAATGGTGCGTTCACAAGCTCCAGTGCACCATCTCCATCTAGGTCCACCCACACAACGTGATGCGACGTTTCAAACCTATCGATCGGCTGTACATCCCAAGCTCCTTCCGGATTGCCCCCACTCCTCGCGACCCAGTTGATTCCTTCGCTATTGGCGGCCTGCATAGCGAACGCGCTCTGGATCGCAACTTCCGGAATTCCATCTCCATCGATATCAGCTATCGCCTTGTTCACTATACCCCTGGTGTCACTTACGATCACATGGGGTTCCCACGTCGGATTTTCGTGCCATACAAGCTCCGGATTGCCCGTGGAGTTGGCCACAACGTCCAATAGGCCGTCACTGTTGAAATCAGCTACCTCGACCGCGTATCCACCCCGATATTCAGCGATATCGTGTGCCTGGAATGTCACAGGGGCTGTCGAGCGAGTCTCTTCAGTAGACGAACAAGAACTCACTAGAAGAGCCATAGCCAGTGAGAGCATTGAATTCTTTAGACGCATGGGACGATCCTCGTATTCATGTAGCCATTATTGAGCAGGATGCTGCGGTAGTACGGTAAGGCAGGTATTCCGATACATGCAATTTCAAATTCTCTATCTATTAGTACTTGTCGAACCCCTCGGTTAACTCTATGCGAACTCCCGAAGGATCCGTGAAGAAGGCAATAGCGAGTTCGATACTCGCGATCTCTGTATATGGGACTTGGAATGTGATGCCACGGGCCTCAAGCATTTCGCAAAACGCTTCAAGGTTGTCGACTTCGAAGCCGATGTGATCAATCGCCCTACCCTGCGTAGGTACACGCTCTGCACGAGAACCGTTAAAGCTGAGGTTGATGCCAGGTACATCTGCAGTGTTTGGGTGTGTGCCCCGTGCACGTTGGACCGCAGAAAACATGTCGATATACCATTCCATCAACTCGATATGTCCACCTGTAAAGAAGTGGACATGGTACGCCTGAGCTTTCACCGGGAGTGTCACATCTTCCTGCAATTCGATCTTGACCCCGTCAGGTGCAATCAGATACGCATTGTCAAAACCTTCGGCACCAGTGAATTCCGATTGGACCTCCAAGCCTGCTGCGCGCCACGCTGCGAGCACCTCGGCTACGTTGCGGACCTTGAAGCCGAAATGGTCCATCACACTACCCTCTGAGGTACCTGTTGGGGCTCGTTCTGTAAGCACCACCAGCATGCCTGGTAGCTTCACTGTAGTTAGCGGCCCCTTCACTACCACAACGCCATCGAAGTGATCAACCCAGAGTTTCTTGTGGACTTCTATGTCAGCAACGTTCAGGTGCACGTGCGCAAAGGACACGCCAGCTGCATTGGGCGAGGCCAGTTGAGCTTGAGCTGGCAAGGTGAGAAAGAGCGCCAACGCGCTCGCGATTAGAAACCTCATGTTCGATTCTCCTCAACTACGCTGAAGTCACATCTTCTTCGGTTACTCACCGAAGACAGGTGTCCCCGATCTGGGCAATCGGCTTTGGTACCATACCAGGTGTCAAGGGTAGTGAGAGCCAGGTCGCCTCATGAATCGCGCTCCACACGTACTTGCTGCAAGAAGATGAGGTCGCAATTCTAGCTGTGGGGAGCACCATTCGCGAACGCAACGTGGGTGGCCACATTCCTAGATCGTGCCCGACCATTCTAGTCGTCAGGAGACCCCTGTGTACAAGCATACTAGCCGCGAAATCCGTCTAAAGAGGCGACCTGTCGGAGTACCAACGGAATCTGATTTTGAATTGGTGGACGTGGCGTTACATGACCCAGCACCAGGAGAAATCTTGGTCCGGAATCTCTACATGTCCGTCGATCCATACATGCGTGGTCGTATGATCGAGCGAAAAAGCTATGTGGAGCCATTCGAGGTTGGTTCGGTACTTTCTGGGGGAGCTGTTGGAGAAGTCGTGGTCTCAACGCATGACGGGTTCCTTCCCGGAGACCATGTACTGAGCATGAATGGGTGGCGAGAAAGCTACGTTTCTGATGGGTCTGGACACCAAAAGATCGACGGGACAATTGCGCCACTGTCTAGCTATCTGGGTGCCCTAGGAATGCCAGGTCTCACCGCATATGTAGGGCTATTGGACATTGGAAAACCAGAACCAGAACAAACGGTTTTTGTGTCGGGGGCAGCAGGAGCGGTCGGATCACTTGTATGCCAAATTGCCAAATTGAAAGGATGCACTGTCGTGGGGAGCGTGGGCACTCCTGAAAAACTAGAGTGGCTTACCGAAGAGGCAGGAGTAGATGTAGCCCTGAATTACAAGGAGGTTGAGAATCTCCGCCGCACTCTCGTGGAGGCATGCCCGAACGGTATTGATATTTACTTTGATAATGTGGGAGGAGAGCACCTAGAAGCGGCCCTGTGGAGAATGAACGACCACGGGTCTATCATCGCTTGTGGTAGCATCTCTAACTACAACGCGACCGAACCTCCACCCGGACCAAAAAACCTATTTCAGGTTGTCACCAAGAGGTTGCTATGGAAGGGATTCATCGTCACTGATCACTACGATCGGTTTCCTGATTTCGCTCGCGATATGGGCTCTTGGATTGCGGATGGGAACATCAAGCACCCTGAGACACTGCACGATGGTATCGAAAACGCCCCGAAGGCCTTCATCGGCCTCTTCAAGGGTGACAACCTTGGGAAAATGCTTGTCCGCTTAACTCCGGACGATAGCTAGAAGGTTCCTGGAGTACGCTGGCCTCATTGATTCGGTGGTCACAGATTTCAGATCGCTGATTCATAGCAATATATTCGCAATCAACTTATCTGACGTTGGAGGAGGCAGTATGAGCGTTCAACCTGCCCGAACAATCACCTTGGTGGTTATAGGATTTGCGATTCTAGCATCCACTGCCCCAGTGGCATTAGTGGCACAGGCCGAAAATAGATCGCAATGGGTTCTGCTAAGAACACCAGAAGGGCATCCTGATATACAAGGCAACTGGACGAACGCGACGATCACTCCTGTCCAACGATCGAGCGGAGTAGGACCTGTGCTTACGCCTGAACAGGTTGCTGCGATAGAGGGGGGACGTCAGGAATTCCTTGAGGAAGATTATGCGGATAGTGACCCGGACCGTGAAGCCCCACCCGCTGGGGGCGTATTCTCCGGGAATTTACTTTTTGACGCAGCTTCTGGTGGGACAGGTGGTTATAACCAGTTCTGGGTCGACGCAGGCGATCGTGTTGCGGTCTTTAACGGAGAACGCAGGAGCTCGCTGGTAACCTCCCCCGAAGACGGTCGAATCCCTGCCCTGACACCCGCAGCACAACGCCGTATCGGGGATACGTTTGCACGTAACCGACAATTCGGAGAATTCGATAATCCGGAGAACCGACCTCTACCCGAGCGTTGCCTGATGTCCTTCGGTTCCAATGGAGGACCACCGATGCTCCCCAACTATTTCTACAATAACAATTACACCATCGTACAAACCCCCAGCCACATCATGATCATGACTGAAATGGTTCATGATGTGAGAATCATACCACTCAGTCAGACCAGGCAGGTTTTGCCAGAACACATTCGCCCCTGGATGGGAAACTCCTGGGGCCGCTGGGAAGGTGACACACTAGTCGTTGAAACCACGAACCTTCCAATTGAACAAGTTACCGCCTACTCGTGGCTCGTTCCGACAGGATCAGAAAATTTCAAAGTGATCGAGCGTTTCACACGAGCAGGTGAGTTCACGCTCAATTATGAATTCACGGTAATCGACCCCGATTCGTATGAGAGTGAATGGGGTGGTGAAGTTCCCTTCAGAAGGCTGGACGGCTTGGTTTATGAGTACGCTTGCCATGAGGGCAACTACTCACTCGAAAATGTACTGAGAGGTGCGAGAGCCGAGGAGCGCGAGGCGGAAAGAATACGAAACTAGACTCCGGATGCATCTCTAAGTCCTTACGCTCACAGTTGACCAAAACAAAAATCCCCCGGGGCCAGAAAGGCCCCGGGGGATTCCTGATACTGGGCTTTAACCCTTAAGGTAAAGCCAGAGCCGCCAACCCGCTGTTTAGCTGGATAATTATGTACTGTTTACCTTCATGAACCCAACTGGACATCCCATACCGGGTAGATCCAGGTAACGGAACTGCTCCAATCCGTTCACCGGTTCTCTTGTCTATAGCAAACAATTTCCACTCATCATCAGCGGTCTGCCCTGAGGCGAAAAGCAGGTTTGGTGTTACCACCATCGCTGAGTGCCCTGAACGGCCACGGTTCGTCTGAACTCCCGAGACTCCCTGAAGCAGAGGATGGTCACGTATAGCGTCCTGCTGAGCTTGGCGAGCATCACCATTAGGGATCATCCACATGTGCTCACCCGTGTTCATGTCTATCGCAACAATTCGGCCGACTGGACCTTTCCAGATCGAGAGACCATCAATGCTCTCGCTTCCGGAGCCACCACCTCGGCCGCCGCCCACGGCCCGCGACCAGTCAGAACGGATTGTCCCTGTCTGAACTAGCTGATCCATCGGCGACTCAGCCCCTGCCATTAAATATGCTGTTCCACAAGCCGATTGAGAGGTGACATACATCACGCCCGACACCGGATCTGCCACCGCTGGGCCAGTGATGTTTGCGCCTCCCGCACCCCCAGGACATACCTTTGCTGCCCCTGCGGGATTACCCACGTGCGTCGGTGGGTTAAACAACGGTGCGAAAGAGTTGTTCTCCTGAGCAATCTGCAAAGCCATTGCCCTGATCTCAGGCGTGTAGTCAATGAGGTGATCTTCAGTGCGGCCCTGAAGGTCAAAAGGAGCCGGTTTCGTCGGGAACGGCTGGGTCGGCGAGAGCATCTCACCTGGCACCAGTGATTGAGGAACCGCGACTTCCGGTATCGGCCATATGGGCTCACCAGTCCTTCTATTAAGCGCATATACAAAACCTTGTTTTGTGGCCTGGAAGACACCTGGGATTTGTTCGCCGTCAACCGTGACATCCATCAGTATCGGTGCCATAGGCGTGTCGTAGTTCCAGATATCGTGATGAACAAACTGGTAGTGCCAGTCCCGCTCACCAGTCTCGACATCGATAGCAATTATGCTGGTGCTATACAGGTTGTCACCTGGATGGAAGCCACCGTAGTAATCGATTGTTGGTCCATTCGTAACGATGTATACGAGACCCAACTCTGGATCAGCAGACATCGGCGCCCAAGAAGAAATATCACCCGTGTATTGCCAGGCATCATTTGTCCAGGTCTCATGACCAAACTCACCTGGACGCGGGATCACGTTGAATTTCCACTTGAAGTCACCCGTCCCAGCGTCATACGCGAGAATGTCACCAGGAACCATCTCTGTTCTAGTCTGGTTGTATCCCTGTTCGGCTGAGTTGCCTACAACCACAACGTCGTTGACTACGATTGGAGGCGATGAACTCGTGATGTACCCGATCTCGAGGGGGATCCCCTGATAAGGATCATAAGGTTGATCCCAATTTTCCCATGGAGCCCAACCTTCAATAAGATCTGCTACGAGATCCACACTACCTGAAGCTGGGAACCCGTCGAGTGGCACACCTTCACCCCAACCCTCTAGCGGCTGACCGGTCTGGGCATCCAATGCGTGGAGGAAAAACCCCGGAGTGGTGATGAAGATCACACCACGCCCGTCCACTTCAGCGTAAGCAACTCCCTTCCCGTAACCTTTCCGCATCGAGTACTCATACCGGAAAGTGTTGGGCTCGGTAAAAGTCCACTTCAGTTCGCCCGTCACTGGATCAAGAGCGATTACATGCCGGCGGTCGTTCGTGACCGTGATCAGCATCCCATCGACGTAAGACGGGGTCGCTGTATTCCCATGCGTACTCGCACCGAAACTCGCGTTGTCCCAAATCCAGGCAACTTCCAAATCCCCGAAATTCGAAGCTGTGATTTCGTCAGCGTGCGTATAACGGGCATGCCCAGCGTCACCACCAAGGTAGCTCCAGTTTCCATTCTCCACCCCGGTCAGTTGGGCAGCACCCAGCACCGGCAACGAGAGTAGGCCGATCAACCCGACTGCACACGCCACAACCCAACCTGACAGAGGCGAACTCAAATACTTCTCTTTTCTCATAGCACTTTTCCCCAAGCAATGATGCGATATCGGAGCAATTCCATGCATATCCGAGCACGCCATCGTGACCGTTTCGGCGGCTCTCCGCAAGATCAGGCGAGTGTTCCTACTCCGGAAGCAGATTGACTCAGAGTGCGAAGCGACCTAACCCCGGAGTCCTCATCTGCCTATCCTCTTTTGTGACAATCATCCCCTCTGTATCGTCGAGCTCCTTCATCAACTGAAAACCCGCTACAGGACCGAGCACCATGACTGCAGTGGAGAGGGCATCAGCATCCATTGCGCTAGTCGTAACAACTGTCACCGCGCTTGCTCGATTAGGCGAGTAGCCTGTCCGAGGGTCAATGATGTGGTGAAAACGTCGGTCTTGGGTGAAGGCCTGCATGTAATCACCAGATGTTGCTATACATTCGCCACCCAGTCGCAGCTGAGCCAACATTCCTTGTGCGTCAGCGGGATCTCGGACGCCGACCGTCCAAGGACTCTCCAGCGACCCATGCCCCCCTGAGGCCATGTCCCCACCTGCATTGATGAGGACTCGCTCAGCACCGTCACCCACTAGAGTGCGCACGGTCTGGTCAACGATGTATCCTTTCGCGATCCCATCCAGAGTGACCTTCATCTCCGGACCCTCAAGCACGATGGCGCTCTCATCAACTCGGACTCTCCTATAGTCCACGGACTCTAGGGTTCGCTCGATCTCATGATCTGCAGGAGGCCGGTTGTCCGTTTCGAAATGGGATGCATACAGCTCTAACAGAGGTGCCACCGTTACATCAAAGGCACCATCCGTCATCGATGAGTACGTCAGAGCTCGGCGCATGACCTCTACGAACTCGGGCGGAGGAGTCTCTATGAACCCCTTATCGTTAAGTCGGTCCAGCGTCGTACCCCTTCGATGGCGACTTAGAATCCCCTCAAGTCTCTCCATTTGACCAAATGCGTTCCGCACCATCTCTCGAGCAACTTTGAGCTCCGGAGCAATAATCGTGACGATGACTAGCGTCCCCATCTGCGTCCGTGTTTCACTGACACGATGGAGGCCTGCTCGACCGATAAGCGAACGCACAAGGCCAGTGCCCATCGCGAGCGAAACACCTGCCACAGCAGTAATGCGGAGCACCTGGCGCCGGCTGACCTTACGCTTGTCCTTATGCTCCATCAGCTACTCCTTCGAGCGATCCCAATTTCACCTGTATCAACCGGGGTCGGATCTCTTCCATCTCATGGCGACATACTCCTGTCTGTTCGATAAGCTGCACTTCGCAAACATTGCAGCGCACACATTCCTTAAAATCGATTTCCGGTCCCTCAATCGCTCCGGTTGGGCATTTCTGCTGACATACCAGGCAGTGATCGCACTGCTCGACACGCCGAATTCGTTTCGGTGAAACCACCGAAGCAATCGCCAACGCAGCTCCGAGGGGGCAGGCATAACGACAGTAGAAGCGTGGCACGATTGCTGAAGCCAAAATGAAAGCACCGGCAATTACCCATAACAGGATGTTCGGGCTCCTAAAGAAGACTGTGCCAAAAGGCTCAAAATACTCGTAGAAGCTCACGTGACTCCCAGCTAGCGCAGGAATCACAATGATCGCAAGAACTAGGTATTTCGCCCAAAGCCCAATCCGGTGAGCACGTGTTGAGGGTGTCCTTTTCCAGCTTTCGGGGATAATGCGATCCAGAAAGTCCTGGAGTGCGCCAAACGGGCACAGGAAACCACAGAACACTCTGCCCCAAATGAGCGTGGTGACCACAGTGAAGACGACCATGAGCAAGAGAGGTAGGTCATCCAAGAAGACGGAAGGACCAACCCAGATCGCGCTCGTAATATGAGAAATCGAAAGGAACCCACCATCCACAAATCCAAGGACCAACAAAGTCACACCGAGCGAAACCCAGCGCAGTGAAGTCACCTTCAAGAAAAATGCAGCCGTCGCGAATGCGAGTACGAGCAAAATCCACGCAACACGAGTCCAAGAGGTGTTCGCGAGCATTCGCTCAAGGAGCGTTTCCTCTTGTATTAATGTGAAATCGAATCCTTCACCTTGGGGCATCTCGTCCGAGCCTGCGATAGCTGAGGAATCCGATGGTCCTCCCAGCTCAGCCTCTGCGGTGTCGATTGGAGCGACTCCCTCGACAGTTGTTGAGGGTGGAGCAGTATTCGCCAGTGCTTCTGCTGCTGCCCTCTCTTCCGCTGCCGCACGCTCAGCGGCCGCTTCCGCCTCTGCCGCGGCGGCGGCTTCCTCAGCCATGATGATCCGCGCTTCCTGGGTCGTGTAATCCAGCGTGTGGAATCCTAGCCTGGGACCGAGGTCGTAGAGGAACGTGAACGGCCTGGTGATGTCGACTGTGTCTTCGACCATCATGACCCCTGTAATCGTTACCTCACCGTAGGAAACACCCCCTGAGGTCAGGCCCAACATCACAATGTTTTCTGGCGAGATGTCGATCGTGTCCCCACCCTGTTCGATCGCCCAACCCTCTCTGACAAAAAGCCGGAGACGCGGCCCGTCCACCGTGTAGAGCATGAGATGATCCGCACCTCCACGCCTTTCAACAGAAGCTAGCGCGCGCTGGTACATCTCTTCGCCCAAGAGATACTCTCCAACCCGATCGCTCCACATGTGTGCGATAGAGATGCCAGCAGATCCCTCTCCTGGCTCAGTAATCTCAAGCCGCTCGACAACGCCTCGGCGGCGAAGCTCGAACCAAGACAGTCCTACCACATCTTCTACCGTACCCGTTGGCAGTTCGACCTCGAACGAGTAGGCGTTTGCCACACGGCGGGCCGTGTTACGTATACCACGGGAAAGTGCTCGTACACTGATGGAAACCTGAGAGATTCCATCAACATCTCCACCCACACGAAATGCTTGGCCGACGTACTTCCCTGTGTATTGCTCCTGGAAGCCCGGCTTCCGAAGAAAATCGCCCATGCTCCGCATGTAAGACTCGCGGTAGCTCGTCACTCTGATACCGGTGAGTATCCCGTCCAGCTTCATCCCCACCAATGTCTCGATTGTGCCGCTATACCCGTACTCCTCGGGAGGCAAGTCAGAGGTGAGGAAGACGTACCCGATGAGTTCCTGACCTCGATACGCCTGCTTTACCAGAGGCTCCCCCGTAGCTGGGGAAAAGAGATCCGCCTCGGGCATTACTTCCCGGAGGAGCGATTCTGACACCCGCTCGATGTTCTGAGCCTTCAAATCATTCGGTACAGCCAATGACGCAAGAACTGCAATAAGAAATACGAGGCGTCGTGTATGTGTCATCGGCAGAGCCTAATAAGGTGCCAGATACGCAACTTACGATCTGCGGATTCAGCCGACAGAAACTGCTTCATCCAGTTTATCCCCATCACCCGCAGCCATGGCATCACCTCGTGCACCGATGCCGATTGCAACTATTGCCCAAACACCCATGACAGGAGCTGCGATCAGGGCAATAGTACCGAGTGAAAGCCCAATAAACGTACCAAGCCCAGCGTAGATCCAACCACTGACCAAATCACCGCCCCGGTACACTGCTGCATCAATAAAGGCTTTGGATTTGTACTTTTCCTCACGTGATACCACAGTGAACAACACTTCCCGAGCTGGTTTCGTAATACCGTAACGGCCCGCGCGATAGATCACCTGAACCACCATTAGAGTCACCAGAGTGGGATAGACTCCTAGAGCAACAAAGCCCACAAACATTGCCACAGGGATTAGTGCTAGGGCCAGCCCCACATTCAGCCAGCGGAGGATCCGCGCGGTCAACCACACCTCAAAGAAAATTGTCAGGATGTTGACGGTCAGATCAATTTTCGCCAGAAAGGCTCTGCGTTCACCTCGATCAGTCATTACCTCGTACACAATGTCAGACTGTGCGAAGTAAAGAACGGTAGACGCGAATGTCATTAACGCGATAAAGGCGGCGATCCCCGTGAGATACCGCGAAGCGAAGACTGCTTTCATCCCCGACCATGCTCCACCAGAAAGCGGCCGACCTGACTCACCTACAGCCTCAACTCCACCGGTTTCAAAGTTTCGGTGCAACGCCCCGGCAAACCATGAAGCTATCTCAAGAGGCACACACGAAATCAGAAGGAGGGTGAACACTGGCACCTGTTCTGCCAAAAAGACTCCAACCAGCGGCCCAAAAATCCCTCCGAGAGAGACCCCTACAGCGATGAAGGCGAAAAGCCTCTTTCCTTGGTCGTTGTCAAAACAGTCGGCTACGAGACCCCAGAACACTGTTACCACAAAAAGTGAGAAGATGCTCGCCCACACATAGAAGACTCGATCAATCCACGGGCGCGCTTCCACTGGGAGGAAAAGGAGGCTCGCCCAAAAACCGATTAGACAAGCAATAAAGAAGCGATTCACGAGAGGTACAAAGACGCCACGCGAATACCTAGACGCCACCCACGAGTATGCTGGAACTGCTACGATGACCATGACCAAGAACACGGCAGTCCACAGGTACTGGAGGTTGCCTCGGTCTTCGGCCGCGATCTCATCTCGCACGGCCCTCAGGATGTACCACGCGAACATGATGAAGAAGCCGTAGGCCGCAGCCCACAGCATTCCCTTGAACTCTTCGTCATCCCTGAAGTCAACGACGTAGCCGATCAGCCCTTTTAGCACGCGCACGCGGACCTCCAAGCAGTTAGCAGGCCATAAATCTCGATGGCTAAGCCTCGGTTAGCCCCCTGTTCGAAACAGCATCGGCTATGGGCTCAAGCGCTGCATCATAGGGTTACTGTAGCCGCCTCACCAGAAGTTGCGAGAGCGGTAGGCATGATTCAGGACGCCAGCCCGGTGCAAGGATGAGCGGAACTACCTACACTGTCTACTTCAAAATAAAGTAGTCGCCGTATTCCTGTGATGACGCTAAATCGGATAAGGCAAGGAGCCACAGCACCATGAATCAAGATTGCCACGTTGTCCCTGAAAGATCACTGACAAGATCCTCAGGTCTCATGCTGACCCTAGCCTTAGTTTTGTTGCCCAGCTCCTTTCTAGCCGGCACCCTCGAGGTCGGCGCCCAGGAACCTGCTCAACCCACATCTGGTCAACAGGTAGTCCTTGTAACAGGCTCTACATCCGGCCTGGGCCGTGAGGTTGCACTTCGGCTTGGAGCGATGGGATGGCACGTCATTGTGCACGGACGTAGTCAAGAACGCGGGATGCAGGTCGTGGACGAAATCAACAGTCAGGGTCCGGGCAATGCACGATTTTACAGAGCTGACCTGGCTTCTTTTGATCAAACGAGAGCATTCGGTGAATCGCTCCTGAGGGATTACGAGCGTATGGACGTTCTGGTGAACAATGCGGGCTTCGGTTCAGCACCCAATGAGCGCTTGGTGTCAGAAGACGGACACGAATTCCGATTCCAAGTGAACTACCTGTCCACTTTCTTGCTCACCCACATGCTCATGCCTCGTCTACGCTCGAGTTCGCCTTCCCGCATCGTAAATGTCTCTTCGTTAGCTCAAAACCCTATCGATTTCGATGATGTAATGATTGAAAACAACTTCAGCGGCGGGAGAGCTTACGGCCAAAGCAAGCTCGCCCAGATCATGTTCACCTTTGACCTGGACGGGGAATTAGATGGAACCGGTATCATGGTGAACTCCCTTCATCCAGCGACATATATGCCCACCGGTATGGTGCTGAGAGCGGGCGCTCAACCTCGTGCGACGATCGACGAAGGTGCGGATGCGGTGATGCAGCTGGTGGTATCTGATGAAATTGAGGGCGGTCAATTTTTCCGGGGGCTAGTACCGGCACGAGCAAATGCCCAGGCCTACGATATGCAGGCCCGAGCTAATCTCAAGGCACTAAGTCAGGAGTTAACCGGAGTCCGCTGAGATTTGGCCTAGGGGGTTCCGACTAGCCTCTCCCTAACGCTTGTCAGGTAATAAACTCCCCTACTGGCGGGCATGCCACGCTGCTAACACCTCGGCTTCCCGTTCAGCGGAGATGCCCGACCTCAGATCTGCCTGACGTTCTGGAGGGCGGGAGAAGTGATAGTCCAAAGTCTCCTGAGCGGTAACCGCTAGCGGCCGGAATGTCAGACCAACCTCGACCTCTGGTGTGAGATCAAAGCGAGCGAAACCTTCAGATCCTGGGGTAGGTGGTCTCCATACTGGCATGTGTGAATACGGGCGAATCCCTATTTGGGTAAGGAATTCGAGGTTGACCCAGGTGAATGTCGTCTCGGCAGTAGTGATCGCTCGGATCCCATAGAGCAATTCAGCCATCGGCCTAGGTGTCCTCGGCCCAACACCATTAAATACTCCAGCCGTGCCATCTTCTGCCATGCGGATCATCCATTCTGTAAAGTCTCGCACGTCGATGATCTGCACCGGATCAGTAGGTTCACCAGGAGCAAGAACTTCACCACCACGGTTGATCCGTACAGGCCAGTATGTGAAGCGGTCGGTGTCGTCACCTGGGCCGATAATGAGTCCAGGACGAACAATATTGGTGCGGCCTACGAAGATTCGTTGCGCTTCGCGCTCTGAGAGTGCTTTCGCGAGCCCATAGGGCAAAGATTCAGCATCCCTGCTAACACCAGCACTCTCGTAGGTGTACGTCGGCGCATCAGCCGTCATCGGCACGATGCTCGTATCCGAATAGGCCGAGCGTGACGAAACATAAAAATACAGGCCCACCGAATCCTTCAGAAAATCAGCTGCCAGGCGTACCCACTCCGGGTTAGATCGGGAGTTATCGATGACAACGTCCCATGACCGGCCTGCTAGCGCATCGAGTTGTCCATTTCGATCCCCGACAAGCCGCTCGACACCAGGAAAGAGGTGAGTGTTCGTTCGACCACGGTTGAAAAGTGTGACAGTGTGCCCACGATCTAACGCATATCGCACCTGATGAGGACCAATGAAGCCAGTACCCCCAAGTATGAGAATGCGGATAGCTCTTCGCGCAGGCGACTCAGGCTTGCGGAAAGAACCTGCAACTAGGGATTCCGGGCTGATCCCGAGGCCCAAGCTGCCAGTAGCTGCAGCTGTTAGTCTCAGGAAGTCTCTTCGATCAGTCGGCATCTACGTTCTCCAGTTCTCATGCAGCGATCTCTGCTTATTGTTGTTACAACCTGCATCGAGCAGGGCCATCTCTACAAGCGCATATTCAGCAAAGAGGAGCTTGGCAGGCTGTGTGTCCGCTGCTAATTGATCAGGTCGAGTCTCAGGAGAGCCTTTGAATCAGAGAGTTCCAGCTCAGTCCCATAGGATGCTGACAGATCATCTAGGCGCCGCAGGATAGAGATCGCTTGTGTGCCTATAGCAAGCTGTGCGAGGCCGCGACGTGACAGGAAGTCAAGGTCGTCAAAGTCCGCGCGGTAAGTTTCCCCCTCATCTAGGTCCAGGGGAGTGAATTCAAGTTGTATAACGCGACCCTTGCGAATGATAACTTCAACAATCAAGCCATCCCAAGGACGGTATTCATCGTAACCACCTACTTCAGGATTCAGGCCCTGGTATGCGAGGCCACCAAGTTGGCGTATCAACGGCTTCCCGTCATAGATCTCAACGCCATCGAAGGCCCGGGAGCCATGACCTAAGTACATCGATGCACCAGCATCGAGAATTGCATGGGCGAAGTCGCTTTGCCACTTGGCCACGTCATCCACCCAGATATGTCCGTCGCTGGTCGAGTCCCCTGGAGCCACCTCATTGAATTCCTCAAGGTCGATTTGGAAGTGCTGATAGTAGAGCACAAAATCTGCATTGGCGGCGGCATCACGGACCACGGCAATATTCCTGTCCCAGTCATCTTGTTGGCCCGTCCATACTCCGTTCACGGCGTGTTTAATGGCACTTCGTTCGTCGTGGCTCGTTGTGGCAGCCACCAAGGCAATCGTGAAGTCGCCGACTGTTAGGTAGCCTGGACTAGTCGCCTCAGTGATATCAGGACCAGTTCCGGCATACACGACACCGTTTACCTCCGCTGCCGCACGGGTTGCTTCCACACCACAGTCTCCGAGATCCCACGCATGATTATTAGACAACGACATGAGATTGAACCCTAGATCTGCGAGGAAAGTCATCACCTCAGGTAGCACGGCGTGGGGTCCTCCGGAGTTTCCGGGTCGATTTTCAGCTTGCAGCCGAGGGGTCCCGAACGACACCTCGTAATTTTCGGATACACCGCATCGATCACTCTCCGAAAGCACTGCCATCTCGAAATTTGTGAATGCGATGTCCGCACGCTCGAGGATCGGGCGAAGAGTTCCATACGGGTTCTCCCAACGAATCCGCGGATCCTTCTTGATCAGTGCTTGGCCAGCGAGAACCAGCCTTACTTCAGATTCCGTCTGGGAGTTCGAGCAGGCGGTGGAGACTGTAGCAATCGCGATAATGAGAATCCGATAGGACATGCGCGAACGAACTCCTTAACCAAGTAAGAACTAAACAACAAACACCTACTACTCGAGATTTAGCGGACTTCGAAAAACGAGCTGTCAGCGCTGAAAGCCGAAAAAATTCCGAGCGCGCCGTGGACGTTTGATGGTGGCTCATTGAGGTCACGTGAATCCTGTTGGAGCCCCCTATATAGGTCCACGTACTCTTCGTTCACTCGATATAGCTTTAAACGGTGCTGGCCATAATGGGTCAGCATCACCGCTCTTACCACCGAGCTGTCGGCTGCGGTGGGTTGCTGGATAAGCCTTGCTGCGAAGCGTGAGAAGATCGCTGTAGTCGGTAGGATCTGTGGTGCCTCTTCTATATTGTCTATGACGACGAAATGAAGTTGGTCGCCTGTATTCGTCCAATTAGCTGTGATTCTCCGATTCAGAAGACTCCCGGGACCTTGGCCACGCTGTGGGGGGAAAGTCGGAGCAATCAAGCTGTCAGCAGACAAGCCCAGTCCGACAGGAGCCACAGGCACAACAGTTTCCGCTCTAGCGGTTCTGCCATTCACTGTGGCTTCCAGGCGGAACACGTCCCCAATCTGGATATCGAGGTCGTCACCTGGATAATAGTACCTGCCAGGCTCGCCCGACGTAGGCTGGAGATCAAAGCGTTCGGTGCCCCTGAATATCGTGATCTCTGCATTGGAAATCACCGGCGCTACCTCAGTTGAATCGGCATCAATTGGCAGCACACCACTTACTGTCACCCACTCGACCGGCTCATCCGCAAAAATAAATGCTTGAATGACAAATGTGTCCGGATCGGGGGCTACAAACGCCAAGTCTCCCTCACAGGCCAAGGACCCCAGCACACAAACAATTACGGTGAACCAATTGCGCATCACTTTTCCCCTCATCGTAGGCCTACCCGAAGTCCAATACTCGGCGTAAATCCGAGTGTTTTGACATCCGTGACAATCATGGGGAGTTCGTCCAGATCGAACTGACGGTACCAGATGTTGTTCCGTCCATAGGCGTTGAAGAGTGACAAATTCAATTCATAGAAAAACCGATCACTCTCGAAACGCCTCGTAGCTGCTACATCCATACGATGATAGGCGGGTAACCGCTGGCTATTTTTTTCACCAACGTGGATATACGAAAGCATACGCCCATCCAAGAGTTCTATCGGATACTGTGCCTCTGGGATCGTATATGGCCTTCCCGACCCGTAAACCCAGGTGCCAGACAGCGTCCACAGACCCGCTTGATAGCTAGCCACGGTTTTAAACTCGTGTTGTTGATCGTGACTAGCCGGAAAAGGGTTACCGTCATTGAAGCCCTCGAGTTCGTAATCGATATCAGCAAGTGTGTACCCGATCCATCCAGTCAGACGACCTTGCTTTTTCTGAGCTAGAAACTCGATGCCACGTGCCTCACCGGTGCCGGTGAAGAATAAATCGCTCAGTGCTTGCCCGGGCCTGCGTCTGGACCTGGTAGAGAACTGAGAGACGCCGGTGAGATCCTTCTGGTAGGCCTCAACATCAAAGAGATAGTCATCGTTTTCCCAACTCGCTCCAACAATTCGGTGCTCTGCGAACAACGGATCCAGTCGCTCCCCAGCAAGCACCCAGAAATCTCGACTCCCCTCAAGCACATCCTCATTCTCAATCCGTTTCACAAACTGGTAGTAGCGACCCCATGCTCCCTTTAGACTAACGCGATCTGTAAGCTTGAAGTGAATTGAGGTACGAGGTTCCCAGTACAGGCTTTCTGTTTGATCGTAAGACGAAGCTCGAACTCCCACCGTTAGATTGAACCGGTCAGAAGGCAGCCAACGATGTTGTGCGTACGCAGATGTGAGAGCTCCCGTGCCCCCCATATCTAGGCCGCCACGAACTGAGTCTCCCTGAAGTCGCTGGAAGCTGTACGCCACTTCGGTATCGGTAAATTGGAAGCCAAGCCCTATGTCAGACGCCTGAAATGGGCGCCAGGTGTTGTCTAGCCTAACGGTAAAGTCAGTGACCTCATTATCCTCACGGAAACCCCGGGAGAACCGGGAGGATGCCACGTCGAGTGCGGCTTCACTGAAGTACTCCGAATAGGCGACAAGCACATCGCTCGTGAAGCGACTACCCCAGGCACGTGACCAGCGACCACTGGCCCCTCGGTTGCCCCAGTCAGAGACATCCACCCGATCCGGGGTGAGCCTTGTTTGACCATTGGGGGTAGTGATCTCATTACCCAGAGACGACTCATCCAACTTGTCCTCACCAGCGTACACCGAGAGCGCAACGACGTCGGAGTCAGTCGGTGAGTAACTCAGCTTAGAGTTCAGGTCGTAAACAAAGAAATCGGGCTGAATCGTCTGCTGCTGAAAGTTACCAAACCCACGACCACCGGGGCCACCACCTCGTCCTCCTGGGCCAGTCGGTTGGGGTTCCTCTTCTTCCTCACCTTCAAGTGTGTTGAAGATGCTATTGTAGAGTCCGGTCCGGATCACATCAGTATAGGAGCGCCGGGCTGACACGAGCCATGAGCCTTTCCCTCCGAGAGGCACTTCTGTAACTGCACGGGCACTCAAAAGATTCATGCCCGCTGACATGTTGAAATTTTCGTTGTCTCCAGCCTTGCCGATCATATCAACAACACTAGACGTACGACCACCGTACCGGGCAGGAAATCCACCTTTGAACAAACGGACATCCTTGATTGCATCAGCATTAAATGCGCTGAAGACACCAAAAAAGTGGTCGACATGGTAGACAGTCATACCATCGAGAAGTACAAGATTCTCATCGGGTGTCCCTCCACGAATGAAGAGTCCCGAACTTGCGTCATTGGTCCCGCTCACTCCTGGGAGAAGTTGCAGGGTTCTAAAGATGTCGGTTTCTCCGAGCGAAGGCAGCGTAGCAAGCTTTCGAGGAGAAAGCTTGATGACACTGATCTCGTCCGTCGGCTGAATGATGCCGGTACTCGTCTCGACCGTAACACCCTCTAGCTCAAAAGCATCCGGCTTCATGAGAATGGAGAGAGGAATTGCTGCATCCTCGTTGATCTCGACTTCAAGAGGTAGGTATCCTAGGTACTCTACCCGGAGAGTGTGTGCTCCTAGCGGGACGTTCACTAGCGTAAAGCGGCCAAACTCATCAGTGAGTGTTCTGAAGCGTTCTCCTACCAGCAACACCAACGCATTCGGAAGCGTCTCATTGTTCAAAGAATCCCGGACGATTCCTGTTACGTCACTCGCCTGAGCGGACAACCTGTTTGCGGGAGCATTTAGGCCCAGCCCAAGACACACAACACCCAACCACACGAGGGTGCGCCTACGATGCCGGGGACACAGCTTCTGCACAAAGACCAACCTCAGCCCTCCATAGTTGAACTCTGAATTCTACTACGAGAGTTCCATGGACTACTATTCGTTAATAGTTGATCAGCACAGCAATCCTTAATACGGGTACCAAACTGCTCTGGTCACCTGAATTACTGCTATGCCTGAGAGGCATTCCAGGCCTGAAGGATTTCTCTTTCTCGCTCCCGAGTCCACCCAAAACTTCGGTTCTCCCTTTCCTCCGCTGGCCTACTCTTATCCCACTCCAGCGTGTCACGTGCTGTCACAGAAAGTGGCCTAAAGGTCAGCCCTGCATCGACAGCCTTCTGGTACGTCACAAACATCAACGCGTCCCCGGGAATCCAAGCTGGAAGATCGCTCCATGGGGCTACTCCATTATTCTCCAAAAAATCTTCGGGAACCCACGTCAGGTCGAATGGGTTTGATGCCACAGTACCAATTTGTTCAAGCATCTCTCCCATCGTGAGCCTGTACCCAGGCCCAACACCGTGGAAGTCTCCGGTGGTACCATTCTCGGCAAGACGCACAATCCATTCGGTTAGATCCCGCTGATCAATGATTTGGTTTGCATGCAGTGGGTTTCCGGGTGCGAGCACTTCCCCTCCCTCATCAATGCGCACGGGCCAGTAAGTGAACCGATCAGTTTGATCTCCAGGACCCACGATGAGGCCAGGCCGAACAATGGTGGCACGTCCCGGGAAGGCTGCGTGCACGATGTCTTCACTTAATGTCTTCATCAACCCATAGGGTGCGTCGTCGCCGTCCATCCAACCCTCTGGCGGAGAGATCCTGGTGAAGTTTTCGTCAACGATCGGCTCCATGATGATGCGATCCTTGTACTCCCACCCGAAGCCCTCGATCTCATACGCAGAGATTGAAGACACGAACACGTAGTGATCGGCGGCGTCTCGCAGGAGTTCCGTGCTCTTCTGTACCCAGCGATAGTCCTGGGCATTGTTGTCCAAGACAACGTCCCAAGTCCTGCCTTCCAGGGCAGTGTGGTCATCGTTTCGATCACCGATTAGGTGCTCGACACCCGCCGGCAGTTCAGTGTCGCTACGACCTCGGGTGAAGATACTCACCTCATGTCCTCGCTCTAGCGCGTAGCGAACCGTGTGGGGGCCAATAAATCCTGTCCCACCAAGAATCAGCAGTCGTTTGGGATTGAGGTCATCGCTGCATGCTGACGCGCCTCCGAGTGCAAAACCAGCACCTACCAAGCCAGTGGCCTTGAGAAAGTCTCTGCGGGTCGGGGTCATAGCTGTTTCTCCATCATGCTTCCCTGTTGTCGACGATCGGGTCCTTCACGCTGTACGGTCAATTCCGTGTACATATGCTTCAGCGGATCTCTACATAACGCGCCAGCCGATCCACTTCCTCATCATCGACGTACTTGCCGATCTCACGACTAAACTGCGCCATTGCTGCGTAGGGCCGATACTCTTCGAACTCGTGCTGCATGCGTGGGCCAACGCCCGGAATGCTGAGAATCTCTGCTTCCGACGCACTGTTGAGGTCGATGCGCACATAGACGTACTGAGCCAAACGGGCCAACTCCTCATCGTCCACATACTTGCCGATTTCTCTGTGGAACTGCGGGAGAGCGATATAGGGGCGGTACTCCTCGAATTCGTGGAGCATGCGATTCCCGACGCCGGGGATCAGGAGGATCTCCTCATTCGTCACATCATTGAGGTCGATCGGGACCCATAATGCGCCGTACAGCTGATCGTAGGTGCTCTCGGAGACATGCCCCTCGATAGCCTCATGGAACTCAAGCATTGAGAGGAATGGCCGGCCGGCTAAGATCTCCTCGACCACAGTGTTGTTTAGGCCTGGCACTGCTGCCAACTCATCAGAACTCGCCAGGTTCGGGTTGAGTAGGCCAAGGTTCTCCCCGACCTGCGCCATGGAAGGCGCCGCCAGAAGAAAAAGCCCTAGAAACGAAAGCGTTATAATTCGGTATGCGGCACTCATTCTTATCCCTCCAGTAGTTGATTTTCTGCTTCTTTTTGTTCTAAATCCCCGCCAGTTGCCATTAACGTTGGGTGTCGAAAGCAAGCTAACAATCCCAATAACCCGAGTTGAACCATCACACCCGGAGCCA
>LWDU01035509.1_pt1 | contig 42475 bp, 39 predicted proteins | sample 727161 | NCBI WGS metagenome assembly LWDU01 (sample SAMN04566230, study PRJNA314399) | hydrothermal vent metagenome | isolation source: deep sea hydrothermal plume seawater | place: Mexico: Gulf of California, Guaymas Basin | collected 2004-07-11
TACTTCGAAAGGTTGCGTAGAGAAGACCCGGTCCACTACTGCGAGGACAGCCTGTTTGGTCCCTTTTGGTCAGTGACCAAGTTCAACGACATCATGGAGATCGAGAAGGACCATGATGCCTTCTCTTCAGAGGGAGGCATTACACTTGCCGATCAACCTGAGGATTTCCAGATAGTTAACTTTATCTCACTGGATCCGCCGAGGCATGACGTACAGCGAAAAGCTGTAACCAATGTAGTCGCACCCCTAAACCTCGCCAAACTCGAACCAGTTATCCGCTCCCGAGCAATTAAAATTCTTGATGAAGTACCGATCGGCGAAGAATTTGATTGGGTTAATCACGTTTCTATCGAGCTAACGACGCAAATGCTTGCGACACTATTTGATTTCCCGTTTGAGGATCGGTCCAAACTCACCTACTGGTCCGATATGGCAACCAGCGGTGCATTGAATGGTGGACCCACGCCAGAACCCGTACGCCGCGCGGCACTACTCGAATGCCTGGAGGTGTTTACTAATCTGTGGAACGAAAGAGTCCATCGGGATCCAACCGAGGCCAATGACCTGATCACCATGATGGCGCATAACCCCAATACTCAGGACATGGACCCCATGGAGTATCTGGGTAACCTGATTCTATTGATTGTTGGTGGTAATGATACAACTCGGAACTCAATTTCAGGGGGCGTCTATTTTCTCAACCAGTTCCCTGATCAGTTCGCCAAGGTAACAAAGGACCTGTCTCTAATCCCAAAAATGGTGCCCGAAATCATTCGATACCAGACTCCATTAGCGTACATGCGACGCCGGGCAACCCAGGACTACGAGATCCGTGGCAAAACCATCAAGGAAGGCGATAAGGTAGCCATGTGGTATGTCTCTGGCAACCGGGATGATGAGGTCATCGACAACCCTAACGAGTTCATTATTGATCGTAATACACCGCGACATCACCTTTCGTTCGGGTTTGGTATCCACCGCTGCATGGGAAACCGTCTGGCTGAGATGCAATTGCGCATAGTCTGGGAGGAAATTCTGAAACGCTTCAAACGTATCGAAGTGGTCAGGGAACCGGGAAGAACCCAATCGAGTTTTGTCAAAGGCTACACTGACCTGCAGGTTGTGGTGACTGCCAAATAACAGATACCGGGAAATAGCCATGGCGAGAGCAAGTCGAGTCTATTACCGAACATCACCAGATGCGGTCGTGGTCGTAAAAGACGACGCAGAGCTTGCGGTTTACCGGTCTACCGACGAATTAATCGAGACCCACATCAAAGGCATGCTCGCCAAAGACCGGCAGGACACCAGGAAGGTTCGCGAGATCCTGCGCAGCTACCGCCCTTCCGACGTCATCAGAAGACGGGACTAAAAGTGGAGCTACACACCTGCCTCTGGAACGACGTCCAGGCATTCCATTTTAACGATGTCGACTTCGATATTCTTCGACGTGCAATGCCGGGATTGACCGTTGTTGTCCATGCCAATGAATCAAGCTTCCTTGAACAGGCAGAAAAGGTCCAGGCGGTCTTGGCCTGGGATTTCAAGGCAGCATGGTATCAGCAGTTTACGAACCTTAAGTGGATCATGACTCCCGCTGCCGGCAAGGATTGGGTTGAGCCACATCCATTGGGAAAGGTAAAAATCGTACACGGGACTTTCCACGGAAAACTTCTCAGCGAATCTCTACTCAGCGCACTGCTTTTTATGAACCACCAAATGCCACAGATGTTGGATAACTTTCAGCAGCACGCATGGAACAGGGACATTCAAGGCCAGTCCAGATTGCTTTCGGATCAAACAGTAATGATTATCGGGTTCGGACACATTGCCCAGGATTGCGCAAAAGTGCTGGGGAGTATGGGTACCCGCGTCATTGGAGTCTCTCGCTCCGCCACACCAGTGTCATTCGGAGCCGAAGTTTACGGCCTGGAACTTCTTGCTGATCACTTACCGGATGCTGATCATGTTGTCCTTCTGTTGCCCGGGGGAGAGGAAACAGAGCGGTTTATGGATGAAACACGTTTAGCCATGTGCAAAAAGGGCGCTTACATCTACAACTTTGGCCGCGGTAATGCTTTGTACTCAAGGGACCTGGTAGCATCCTGGGAGCATCTGGGTGGCGCATTCCTGGATGTGACCGATGAAGAGCCGCTACCGGCAACGTCTGAGCTTTGGGCACTAAAAAATATGATGATCACACCCCACTCCAGTTGTATTTATAAGAACTACAAAGAAGCGTTTCTTAACGAAACTCTTAATTATTTACGCTAAATATCAACCGTAACTTGATGTAACATACTGCTTTTTAGTGCCTTACCTCTCTATGCGACTTTTCCTTACAGCGCTCTTTTGGATCTACTGCTCGATGAACTCTGCTGAAGCATTAGAGACACCCAGCGGGCCTAGTTTCAAACCCTGCCGTCTAACGGACACCAGTAATAGCAACATTTTATATGCCGAATGCTCGATGTGGCATCAGCCATTGGATCATGAGAAACCTTCCGGAAGAACCATCGAGCTTTTCGTCACTAAAATCCCGAGTACTGCCGTTGACCCGCCCGAACACGCTCTAACCCTCATCAACGGAGGACCTGGTGGTTCTTCTATTGATTTGCTCGTGAGCTTCGCACCAATATTGCAACAGGTTTCACAGCACATGGATATTATTGTTCTGGATCAACGGGGTACCGGCAGATCAACGGCCCTTGATTGCGAGAACATGTCTACTGATATCGATCCGGACACGATTGATCTCGCGCGAGAAACAAAGAAGTGCCTTGATTCCCTGGCATTCTCTCCAGTGAATTTCACCACGAGCGTTGCTGTCAGGGATCTGGAAAACCTCCGAATCGCCATGGGATATGAACAATGGAATATTTACGGAACGTCATACGGTACGCGGGTCGCTCTCCACTATTTAAAAAGATATGAAACTTCAGTGAGATCCCTCACCCTTGATGGCGTCCTTCCACCTTCCATCTCTATGGGATCAAATATCGCCATCAAGAGTGATTCCGCGCTACGAACTTTATTCCAGAATTGTTCGCTTGATACTGACTGTAAAAACGCTTTCCCAAATTTATCAGACGACTTTGGCGCGTTGTCTGTATATCTAAAAGAAAACAACATCGAGTTACGCCTAAGACACCCCCTTACAAACGAGTTAACAACAAAATCTGTCAGCTACCCTGATTTAGCGTTGATCATAAGGCTTTCTCTATATTCACCTGAAATGAGCTCACTTCTGCCGCTGACGATACACTCGGCTTTCAATGAAAACGACTACACATCAATCGCTGTCAGTGCGCTGGCATTCGAAGAAGCACTGCTGGATGCTATGAGCTACGGAATGCACAATGCCGTCATGTGTACTGAAGACATCCCTTTTCACGAGCCAGATGAAACGAGCAACAGTAAGGGTGAGGAAACCTACCTGGGCAACGAGTTTTTGTCCTCGATGCAATCTATTTGCTCGGTCTGGCCTGCGGGAAAAATCGATAATGACTTCAAACGTCCCGTTCTCAGCAATATTCCTACACTGATTCTTTCCGGCGAAAATGACCCAATCACTCCACCGGCATACGGTGACCTGCTGCTGGACGGGCTTTCTAACTCGATCCATCTTATTGGCACGCACCAGGGACACGGAATCATGCACAGAGGTTGTTTTACAAGAATTTTCAGCGATTTCCTTTCCACTGCCAGCGTTTCAAACCTGGAATCAACCTGCATTAAACACCTACCGCGCATGCCATTTTTTATTGATTCACTCGGGCCGGCACCATGATTAAGGTCACTTCGCTAACAAAATCCTACGGCATGGTATCGGCTGTGAGCGATGTATCCTTCGAGGCTGCTACCGGTAAGGTAACAGCACTACTCGGCCCCAACGGTGCGGGTAAGTCTACAATTCTCCGAATACTCTCGACCATCATTACTCCGGATACCGGGTCAGCGACCATCGAAGGGTTTGATGTCGCGACAAACGCAACTGATGTTCGTCGTAAAATAGGCGTGCTGCCCCACAACACCGGCATTTATGATCGTCTAACTGCCATCGAAAACATCCGCTATTTTGGAAACCTTCAGCAAGTTAAACGAACGGAACTTAACAACCGAATTGATGAGTTGATTCATCTTCTGGATATGAATGAATTCTGTAACCGGCGGGCCTCAGGTTTTTCACAAGGCCAAAAAATGAAAGTTGCGCTCGCAAGAGCGCTGGTACATGACCCTCAATACATACTGCTGGATGAGCCTACAAATGGCCTTGACGTTATGGCGACCAGGGCGCTACGCAAGGTTATCCACGACATCAAGGACGCGGGGAAATGCATTCTGTTCTCCAGCCATGTCATGCAGGAAGTTGAGAGCTTGTGCGATCATCTGGTGATCCTGGGACACGGCCAACACAAGTTTAGCGGGACGATAAAGGAGCTTGAGGAAAAATCAGGTACCGCAAACCTTGAGGACGCTTTCATCATGATATCAAGCGAAGGAGAGTCGTCTCAATGAATCCTTTTCTAACGGTTCTCGCCAAAGAGTGCACGGACAACATTCGGGACTATCGATCTCTTTTCTCCTCACTCTCGGTCGCGTTACTGGGGCCTTTGCTCGTTGTCGGTCTATTGATCTTTGTTCTAGACAAAACGCTGCGTGATTTTGAGGAGCCTATCGCATTCACGCTGATGGGTGCCGATCACGCACCCAATCTGGTCGCCTACCTCCGCGCCAACAACACCCGAATCGATCAGCGGGAACCGGTCGAGGATCCGTCGACCCTGATCAAGTCAGGCGAAGCTGAAATCATCCTTGTGATACAACCGAACTATGGCGAACGCTACGCTGAGGGTCAGCAAAATCAACTGGTGCTCTTCTTTGATAGCAGCAGCTATTCGTCCGGCCGACGTAATTTAACAACTCTGGATCAGCTCATCGAACGCTATAGCGATACGATTGGAATGCTACGGCTTCGCTATGGTGGTATTCAACCAGGACTGACCGGTCCCATCAAAACAAGAAAAATAGATGTCTCTTCACCGGCGGACAGAGCGTTGATGATTTTCTCTTCAATCCCCTATTTGTTGATGCTGGTTATCTTTACGGGATGCTTTTATCTGGCCATTGATGCAACAGCAGGAGAAAAAGAGCGAGGTTCGCTCGAACCGTTACTGACGCAACCCATCAGCAGGTTTCAATTGGTACTTGGAAAGGTCATTGCAGCATCATCGTTCAGCCTGCTAAATTTAACCATCTTTGTTATCAGTCTATATTTCGCGCTTCAGTTAGTACCATTTGAGCGCATTGGTATGTCTTTAGAATTGAATTTGTTGCAGCTATTAATGATCATCGCGGTAACTTCTCCATTAACACTGTTTGCAGCCAGCCTCTTAACCGTCGTCTCTGCTTTCTCCAAGAGCTACAAAGAAGCGCAAACCTATCTGAGTTTCGTGATAATCATCCCGACACTCCCGCTCATCATTACCCAGATAGTAGGCATAGAACCCAGTCTTGGGTCAATGTTCGTGCCGAGCCTGGGTCAAGCCATACTCACAAGCCAGATTATTAAGGGTGAGGCTATTTCCTACACACACGTCCTGCTCAGTGTCGGCGCAACCTTATCGATGACACTGCTCTTTTTACTTCAGGCGGTAAAAATGTACCAGAAGGAACAGTTTGTAAAATAGGTGATGTTCGACCCTCTCGCCCAGGTTGAACTGGACTTAGCGGAGCACAACTAATTTTTTGGTTTTGAGCGTTTCTTAGGTGGGCGACGAAACGATAAACTTGATCCTATCAAACTGAAGCACGTCGCCATCCTTCAACTTGACTTCTGCATCAATTTTCTCAGCATTGACCCAGGTGCCGTTAACTGATCCGAGGTCCATCACGACCAGGTCGTCGCCAATAAGGTGAAGCTCCGCATGCTTGCGAGATAAGCTCGGCTCGAGAATAGAAATATCACAATCCAGCGCCCGGCCAATCTCAAGCCGCTCCATGATAGGGATTACCTGTCCTTTCTCAGGTCCTGAATCAGCGACCAGGGACCAGGTATCAGAACCAAGTTCCAAGAGCGTAGTGCCTGATAAAACCAGGGTTCTTCCACCGACAGGCGCTGCTGCTTCCACAATCTCAAGTCTGATGCCCTGAACAGTAACCACGTCACCGGCGCGTAATGTGGTGGGACCGGAAATCTTCTCACCATTCACCATTGTGCCAGTGGCTGTATTGATATCGGTAATACTAACCACATCACCATCGACCTGAATGTCGGCATGAAATCCGTTCACCCCGTCTTTATCGATAACAATATCGTTAGCGACTCCGTGACCGATCGTCTTCCCGGGTGCGACCAACTCAACAGGGGTTCCGTTACCATCCTCGTATTGTATTTTTAACATTGCTGATGACCTTTTGTAACGCAATTTCAAGGGGTTAGTGCAGCATGCACATCAGATTACAGAGGTTCTTTAGGGTCGTCTACTAAACTTTTGTATCCCTCAGGCCGGAACAGGTCCCATTTAAGCAGGGCCAAGTAACGCTGATGGCCTGTCGCGAACCCCACCACCCTCCATCACCATTGGCCTGGTGTCAGCCATGCAACGGCAAGACCTCATGGTCGCAATGACGAACAGCTATTATCAGCGATCATTAACATTGAGCGGCTTGGAATTCACCTAATTTTCTAGGTAGACTCTCAGGCTAGTAATACGGTGTTGGACCTATGCTCGAAACCTTTATTGTCCTGAAGTCCAAGGTTGCCAAATTCTGGGAAGAATATCGAAGTCTGTTTTTCTTCCTGCTGATCATGGTTTTATTCCGATCTGCCATCGCCGACTGGAACCAGGTACCGACCGGTTCGATGAAACCGACAATCCTGGAAGGCGACCGGGTGGTGGTCAACAAACTGGCATATGATCTAAAAATACCTTTCACCAGTTGGAATGTCCAAACCTGGTCAGACCCGAGTCCTGGAGAGATCGTTACTTTCTATTCACCTAAAGATGAAAAGCTACTTATCAAGAGAGTAATTGGCACGCCCGGCGATATCATCGCAATGCGCAACAACCAATTGTTCATCAATGAGGAACCCGCTTCTTACGGCAAACTGGATAACGAAATAGTTCTTCAGCTTGACCTGTACCTACAGCATCGACACGCATTCTTTGTAGAAGAGATCGGTGATGAACGACATGCTGTCATGATGCGACCCGCCCAGCCCAACCATTACAACAGCTTCGGTCCCATCGAAGTGCCCCCCGGGCACTACCTGATGCTTGGTGACAACAGGGACAACAGCCACGATTCAAGAGCTATCGGGTTAATATCTCGTGATCGAATAACGGGCCGCGCCCATACCGTGGCGTTCTCTATGGACTACGAAGACTATTACCTTCCCAGAATCGACCGGTTTATCCGACCTCTTGACTACGACTGACCTACCGGCTAAAAACGAAATTGCGCTAATTTCCCTTTGCAGGGGTCCGGGTCTTAAAGGTTCTGAATAGACTACGACTCTTTCTGGGCAGGTGGTTTCGATAACTCATCAGGCAAATCATCCAGTTTTGACAACAACGACGGTTTCCGCCGAAAAAGTCGTACAGCCGGTGCAAGGACAAGCCCCACGACGATGAGTGTTCCGACAAAAACAAAGGAAAGACCAAACAAAACCCAGACAACCTCAGTGTCGACCTCGAAGTAGCGCACCGCCACCCAGACAAACGCACCTGCAAACACAGAAGATGAGATAAAACGGCGAACGAGTGGATCTCTAAGCATGTAAGCTCGAATTGGCTTTGAAGTATCCCTAGCTTACACTCGATTACTGCACAGTTTAAGTACTGCGACTTCTCTCCGTGGCGGCGCTGGCGCCGCAGATCTAGATGGCGGCGCTGGCGCTGAACGAAGAAAAGAGCCCTAAAAGTTACCTGGCTCAACCCGGATCGAAACGGTTCAAGGCGGGAAGGATACAGATGGAAATTGAAAAGCACCAACCGCGCAAACCAGACACAATCAGCGCAGGGGAGTCACTCACCACACAAATTATTACCGGTGATGGCTTGCCAGAGGACTTAAGCGACCTGGTATTCAAACAATGCCAGTTCGAACAGGTGTCATTTACCGGGCGTGCACTGCAGGATAGCGAGTTCGAACAGTGTGTGTTTAAACACTGCAACTTCGCAAGTGTGCAGTTCCGCCATGTTAAGTTCCGGAAATGTGAGTTTTACGACAAATCGACCGAACAGGGCTGCAACTTTACGTTTGCCGTCCTTCAGGATTGTGAATTCGATCACTGTGACTTGACGCTCTGTGATTTTTCGCGTTCACAGATCTACCTCTCTAAACTTCATGAGTGCCAGCTTACAGGTGCAAACTTTCAGGGAGCAGGAGCGACAAAAATCATTGGCAACAGTGTGGAATTAAGCGAAGCAACAATCACTGACTGTAACCTCGCTTACGCCAACCTTGCCGGTTCTAATATGATGGAGGTTGATTTCTCCGGCTGCCGCATGAGTCATGCAACGCTGGATGGCGCCAACCTGACTGGTGCCATTCTTGTGGACTGTGAGCTTCACAATATAGAAGCTGATCGCGTGACGCTTAACCACGCAGATCTGCGAGGTGCGATGCTGTCAGGCTTGGATGTCAGAAACATAGATATGACCGGCGTCAAAATCAACCTCGAACAGGCCGCAGCACTTCTTGAGGAAATCGGTGTCGAAGTCACCTAATTTCCAGCAGCTCAACATCAAACACCAACAGGCTATTGGGCGGAATAGAGCCAACTGAGCCTGCACCGTAGGCCAGGTCAGGATGAAGGTAGAACCTGAATTTATCACCAACGCCCATGAGCTGAAGCCCTTCTGTCCAGCCCGCAACGACCTGATCCAGCCCGAATTCAACCGGTTTGTCTCCTGACTGATCAAATACGCTACCGTCGATGAAGCTGCCAATATAACTGACGGTAACACGACTGGTGGCTAAGGGCCGTTTACCTCCTGCATTAACCAGCACCTCGTATTGCAGACCTGTAGGCGTCGTCTGCATGCCCTCACGAGTTGCATTCTCCATCAGAAAAGCTTCAGCGTTGGCGAGATTAATCTCAACTTGCGCCAGGGCAACCTTTTCTTGCGCGTCCTGCACTGCTTTTTTGGCTTCCTGGGTCCTTAGTTGTCTAGCCCGGACTTCCTGGTAAACCTTTTCTTTGCGATCATCGGCCAGAGCTGGGGGATTGTCGGCCAGGGAATCACTTAGCCCCTTCAATAAGCTCTCAACGTCTACATTTGGGCTGCCACCGTCTTTCAGCATGTTTCCGAAAGAAAAACCATAAAAATAACCCATATCGCGTTCCAGAGTGCTGTCAGCTGGCACAGCTTCCTCCGCCCCGAGCGCCAGGCAAGGAAAAGTAACAAGAAAGATCAGTAAAGTATTGAAATAAAAAGACTTAATCATCAGAAAGCTGACTCGACAAGCGTGAAAGAAGCCGGAATTATGACATAATTACTGCCATTCGGCCCCGTATCGGTTATTTTATCCGGGAAACACCTTACATCTACTGCTAACCGCTTGATACCATGCGTGCTTGGACCCTAAACTACCATCGAGAAGTTGGCCAAACGGCTGCCTGCTCCGGTGAACTGTGTGAACTAAAGCTACTGTCGGCACACTAAGTCTTATCCGTTTTTGGTGTTGTGAATTTTATAAGAGCCGTTATTAATGAAAAATCTATCAAAGTTATTACTGGCTGGAGCCATTACGTGCGCCGTCATAGCCATGCCGTCACTGGCAACCGTCAAAGAAACCGGTACAGAGGCATTGGCCCCCTTACCCATCCATGCGACCACTACCCAGAACATTGTCGATGCACTGTCATCTCGCCATTACGTGCCGGCCGCACTGGATGATGAACTGTCATCAAGAATATTCGATACCTACATAGGAGACCTGGATCCAAGTAGAAGTTATTTGCTGCAGAGCGATATCGATGAATTCGAGCAGTATCGCTATAAAATGGATGATGCCCTCAAACGCGGCGACCTGTCCCCGGCTTTTGATATCTTCAATCGATACCACGAGAGAGTCACTACCCGATTCGAAAAGGTTATTGCCATACTTGACGAAGGTCTCGAGCGTTTCGATTTTACGATACCGGAAGATCTTTTAATTGATAGAGAGAAAACCCTCTGGCGAAAACGAGTTAAGGACGCCGTCCTTAATCTTAAGTTGACCGACAAAGAACCCGAAAAGATCCAGGAGCTATTGCACAAAAGGTTTTCAAATCGTCTGTCACGCTCCAGGCAAACAAATAACGAAGACGTATACCAGCTCTATATGAATTCGTTCACCAAAACCTATGACCCTCACACACAGTATTTCTCACCGAGAACCTCGGAAAATTTCAACATCAATATGAGCCTGTCCCTTGAAGGTATCGGCGCAGTACTGCAACTGGAAGACGAATACACCAAGGTCGTCTCTTTGGTAACTGCCGGTCCGGCTGATAAAGCAGGCGTCCTCAAACCCAACGACAAGATTGTCGCAGTTGGTCAGGGCAAGACTGGTGAAATGGTTGACGTCATCGGCTGGCGCCTGGACGAAGTCGTCCAGCTCATCCGTGGCCGAACGGATACTATCGTCCGCCTGGATATCATCCCCGCCAGCGAAGGTGATGCGGATCCAAAGATCATCAGCATTGTTAGAAACAAGGTCGAACTGGAAGAGCAAAGCGCCCAATCGGAAGTCATCGAACTAGAACAGTTTGGTTCCCCGCATAAAATAGGCATCGTATCGATACCTACGTTTTACATTGATTTTCAGGCGCTTCAGAAGGGTGATCGTAATTACAAAAGCACCACGCGGGATGTGAAGAAACTGATTCGTGACCTGCTGGCCCAGGACGTAGACGGCATTGTGATTGATCTTAGAAATAATGGTGGTGGCTCCCTGCAGGAAGCTAAATTGCTTACCGGTCTGTTCATCGAACGTGGGCCTACGGTACAGATAAGAAGTAAAAGCAATCGCGTGGATATCCTTGACGACCGGGATATCAGCATTATTTACGACGGTCCGCTCGCCGTCCTTGTTAACAGGCTGAGCGCCTCTGCCTCAGAAATTTTTGCAGGCGCTATACAGGACTATGAACGTGGCATTATCATCGGCAGCCAGACCTTTGGTAAAGGCACAGTGCAATCGCTGCTGCCATTGAACCGGGGGCAGTTAAAACTCACCCAGGCAAAATTTTATCGAATTTCCGGCGAAAGCACCCAGGAAAAAGGCATCATTCCTGACATTGAATACCCTTCAAGCTACGACCCCGAATCCATTGGCGAAAGCACTTTGGATAGCCCCCTTCCCTGGGACAAAATTACGGCGACGAACTATCGTCGAAAACATTCGATCAATCACCTGGTACCCGAGCTGAAGTCTTTACACGATGAACGTGTCTCAGATAACGCCGATTTCAACTACCAGACGGAAGCGTTCGCTTATCGAAAATCGCGCAACGAAGATAACACCATCAGCCTCAACGAGGAACAAAGGTTACAGGAAAAGTCTGACCGTGAAGATTTTTGGCTAGCATTGGAAAATAAGAAACGCGTGGCACGAAGAAGAACCAACCATTGCCAGCAATGACGCATCTGCTGCTAGCGAAATAGCCGGTTCCAGCTCAGCAATCCCCGTTTCGAAAACGGATGATGCTCGCGAAGAACCTGAAGAGGAAGACCCAACCCCGGATCCTTACCTGGTGGAAAGTGGTCACATCCTGCTTGATCTAATCAGCCTGGAAGAAAGAACTGCCGCAGGGCTTAAGCGGTCCCGCGACTCTTAACCTGCAGACCACACTACTGGGCTCGGGATCCAGTCAGCGAAACATCGGCCATTTGCCAGACGTTCTTAAATCGCGCCTTCAACCCAAAACCACACGGCACATGAGAGATCGAGTTTTTGGGCAGCCCGAAAACTTCGAATCGGCCCAGCGTGATTAAACGCAAACGCAAGCGACATTGAGTCTGGGTCGTTAGGCGAGGTGTTTTTCCACTACATCGAAGGCATGCTGGATCTCTTTAAAACGTTCCTCGGCCAACAATGCCAGCTCTGGCGTGACTCCATTCGACTGGACCCTGTCAGGATGGAACTCCATTGCTAAGCGGCGATATTTCTTTTTAATATCCCTTAAGGTTTCTCCATGATTCGCGCCGAGTGTTGCATAGCATTTATCCAGGTCATTGGTACTCGAATAGCGTGCCTTGATTTGTTGATATTCCTGCCTGATCCCGAAAATATCCACCGCCTGCTCTATTAACCGGTCTTCAGCAGGATGTAACACCCCGTCGGCGTGTGAAACACGAAGCAGAAGATCAACCAACGAAACGAGCACTTCTGGATGGTCGTGGAAGGCTCCGTAAAACTGCCGGGCATAATCCTCGAAAGTCTCGCGTGAATCTTTTCCAGCGTTGAATATTTTTATGGCGAACTGGCGAGCCTGGAGCGGCAAGCGCAGGCTATCTGTTATCACCTGCTCAACCACTTCGATCTCCTCGGGGGAAACCTGTCCATCTGCCTTGCTTAGCTTGCCAAGCATCGAAAAAGTCGTCACAAAAAAGATCCCGTGACGCTCCTCATCTTGGTCGAGGAACTTGCCGCTATCTATCGTGTGGTGACCAAGGACAGCACCCAGAACGGCACCTATCGGGCCGCCCACCACAAACCCGATACCACCACCGAGCATTTTGCCCATCCAACTCATAAGGGTTGCTCCAATGATCCCGTGAACTGCATGACGAGTTCAATCAGGACGGAAACCAGGCCTTCGGGCAGATCATGCCCCATGCCCTGTATAACTTCAAAATGCGCACCAGGAATCGTCTCAGCCGTGTCTTTTCCTGCGGCCAGTGGAATTAAGGGGTCGTCCGCACCATGAATCACCATCGTCGGTACTTTAATGGACTCCAGCAGTTCTATCCTGTTGCCACCCGCAACAATCGCGGCCATTTGGCGCACCACACCATTCGGTGTGTAGTCTCTTTTGTGACGGTTCCTCGCAATCCGGTCTCTTTCCGTTTCCGTTAAGGGATAACCCGGCGAGCCGCAAACTCTTAACCCTTCTGCAGTTGCAGCGATAATACCTTCATCTCCAGCTTCAGGGTCGGTTTCTGCCACCAGGGTCGCGGCAGCTTCTGGCGTCGCTGCGGGTAGCCCCTTTCGGGAAGAGCTCGACATCACAGAGAAGAAACTGCGAAGACGGTGACCCTGGGTCGCGGCAAGCACCTGACCAATCATTCCACCCATGGAAATCGCAAACAGGTGGGCACGATCAATGCCAAGACTATCCATCAGCCCTACAATGTCATTTGCCATATCGTGGATCGTGTAGGGTGCTGTTTCTGTCTTGTTTGCGACATTGCCAATGTTAGGTAAACCCAGGAATTTTTGGCTCAAGCCAACATCCCGGTTATCAAACACGATTACCCGAAAACCTGCAGACACCAATCCTGACAGGAATGCCTCTGGCCAGTCGATGAGCTGGGTACCCAGACCTCGAACCAGAACGATGGCTGGATCGTTAGTACTGCCTCTTTCTTCGAATTCAAGCTGGATGCCATTAGCGATCAGGCTGGTCATGCGGGTTCGCCCCCCATCAGGTCCAGCAATTCACTGGTCTTTTCCTGCATCAGCTCTTCGCTCCCCCTGGATTCAACATTAAGACGGACAACGGGTTCTGTATTGGACGAACGGATATTGAATCGCCACGTACTAAACTCAAAACTGAGACCATCGGTTTTGTCGACGGCCAGCGCGCCTGCACTATAGGTTTTCTCAACCAATTTCATTAGCGCGCTGGTATCTTCAATTTTGCGATTGATCTCCCCTGAAACCGGATACATCAACATACGCTCATCGACCAGTTCACTAAGTTTTTTCTGTTTTCTTGACATCAGATCAATCACGAGCAGCCACGGAATCATGCCGCTGTCACAATAAGCAAAGTCCCGAAAATAATGATGGGCACTCATTTCGCCACCATAGATTGCGTCTTCCTCTCGCATCTTCTCCTTGATAAAAGCGTGACCAGCTTTGCTCATTATCGCCCTGCCGCCAGCGGCGCTAACCACATCGGTCGTGTTCCAGGTTAACCGGGGATCATGGACTATTCCTTCACCCGGTGATCTTTCGAGAAATGCCTGAGCCAGCAGGCCAACAATGTAATAACCTTCAATGAAGCGACCATTTTCATCAAACAGAAAACAGCGATCGAAATCTCCATCCCAAGCAATACCTATGTCCGCTTCATTTACCTTGATAGCATCAATGGTAGGTGTACGATTTTGGGGTAAAAGAGGGTTTGGAACCCCATTAGGGAAGTTGCCATCCGGATCAAATAGAATTGGCAACAGCGTAATGGGTAATCTTGCCGAGAGCTCATTCATCACCAACCCTGCGCCCCCGTTCCCGGGGTTCGCCACAACCTTCAGGGGCAATAGATCAGAGGCATCAACATAGGAAAGCAGTCTTTCAATGTAGTCCGCCCGATGGTCAAGCGTCTTAAGCTTGCCAGAAGCGACTGGCTCTCCAAACTGGTTAGCCGCCACAAGATCACGAATGTCCGTTAAGCCTGAATCACTGCTCACAGGTCTCGAGCCCGCGTGCACCATTTTCATCCCGTTGTAGTCTTTTGGGTTATGGCTTGCAGTAACGACAATACCGCCATCAAAACCATAGTGATCGGTGGCGAAGTAGATCTCCTCTGTTCCACAAGTACCGATAAAGGACACGTCGACGCCACTCTCCCGTAAACCCTGGATTAACGCTTCCGTGATCGAGGGGCTGGACAAACGAATGTCGTGCCCTACGACGACATGCTTTGGCTTTATCCTTTGGGCGTAGGCTCGTCCGATCGCAGACGCAATCTCTTCATTTAATTCATCTGGTACTCGTCCACGAACGTCGTACGCTTTAAAACCAGCTACATTAAGCGACACAAAAAATCCTTCTTTGGCATTTTAGTCTTTAGTGATTTCTACAAGCGGAATGATTTGAGGTTTTCGCCCAATTCAACATCGGTTTTCAAGGTCACTAACTGTCTTGATCTGAGTGCATTTGAACTACCTGCGCTAACTTTTTTCAACATCGTACTCGCAGGCTGTGCGGACAGAATGCGATCCAGTGAAGCATGTTCAGACAACATGATTACGGCTGACTTCGGGCCAATCCCCTGCACCCCCTTAATGTTATTGCTGTTGGCCCCTACTAGTGCCAAATAGTCAATATATTGCTCTTGGACGATGCCATATTTCTCTTTTATATAAGTCCGGTCACACCGCTTGTTGGCGAAATGATCATAAACAATCACTTTATCATTCACTAGTTGCAGATAGATTTTATCTGTTGACAGAATAACAACCCCGCCATTGTTAGCGGCAACAACTGTCGCCAATGTCGCGATCACATCGTCGGCTTCATAACTGTCGATGCCAAAACTCTGGACGCCAAGCTCCGCAAAAGCAGCAGCAAACTCTGGAAGCTTGCTCAGTAGCATAGGTGGTGTTTCAGACCGATTCGCTTTGTATTCCGGATAAAGCAGGTGTCGCCATGTCTTGTCATGGTGCTCCATCACCACGGCTGCATGAGTAGGTTGGTGCGCCTTGAGTGCGCGGGCCAGCGAGGACTTTGTAGCCTCTATCACCTGCTTCATGTCCTCCCCGGAAACATTGCTCGATTCACCCTGATGCTTTTCCTTGTGTATTCTCGCCTCATAAATTCGGCGGATCAGGTTAAAACCATCAATAACAAGGAAACGAATAGACATTAGAACCCGACCGCCACTCCGTCTGCACGCGGGTCTTTGACCCCGTACAGCTTCCCATCTTTCATTAGCACCGAGTTGGCATCGCCAATTCCACGACCATATGGCCAGGGGAAAAACCCAACGTGCCCCATTTCCTCAAGCGCCCTTAGTGTGTCGGGAGAAAAGGCATATTTTTCATAAATTATTCGATCAGGTTTCCACTGATGGTGAAAGCGTGGCAGGCTAACTGCATCCTCCAGCGGCATTTCATGACTAACAACGTTCAAAATAATCTGCAGCGTCGTCGTAATAATAGTAGACCCACCGGGCGATCCCGTTACCAGAACGGGCACGCCATCTTTCGACACAATTGTTGGTGACATGGAACTCAGCATACGTTTTCTAGGCGCGATGGCATTTGCTTCACGCCCGATAAGGTCAAACTGATTTGCCGTGTTAGGTTTAATAGAGAAGTCGTCCATCTCGTTGTTGAGCAGAATCCCCGTTCCAGGAACCACCATCTTGTTTCCATAGGAGCTATTCAGGGTCGTTGTAAATGAAACCGCAGTACCAGACTTATCAATCACTGAGAAGTGCGTAGTCTCCATACTTTCCTGCGCAGGTGCAGCACCCGCAAAAATCGCCTCACTGCTTGAGGCCTTGTTTATATCAAAATCACTGAACCGGCTCTGTGCATATTTCTTGTCTACCAACATGTCCAGCGGCACATCATAAAAATCAGAATCTCCCAGATGCTCTGCACGATCAGCGTAAGCACGACGCTCAGCCTCTATCATCAGGTGTATCGCCTTTGAACTACCCCAGCCCATGGCCTTGAGATCAAAAGGTTCGAGCATGTTGAGCATTTGCAGCACCAACACGGCTGAAGAAGGTGGTCCCATGGTCCAGACGTCATACCCCCTATAGTTAGTGTGAACAGGCTCCCTGTAGACTGCGCGGTAATTAGCCAGATCATCGTGAGAAATAATCCCCCCACCTTTTTGCATCTCCCGGACGATCAGGTCTGCTGTCTCTCCTGCATAGAATCCATCCCTTCCCTTGTCTGAAATAAGTCTCAAGGTTTTTGCCAGATCAGGTTGTTTCCAGGTATCTCCGGCCTGCAGGGCGCGGCCATCTATCGTGAACTTCTTGGCCGCTGCCGGATTTTTAAGTAACGCTTTACCGGCAGTATTGATGTGTTTCGCGAGGTAGGTATCAAGTACAAAGCCCTCTTCCGCCAGCTTTATCGCAGGTGCCATGACTTCCTGCCTGGTATTAGTGCCGTATTCCCCAAGAAGACCCAGCAATCCCTCAACACTTCCGGGAACTCCGGTTGCCAACAGTGAGCTTCGAGAGAGCCCTTTGATTTCATCGCCATTGTCGTCCAGATACATATCACGATGCGCCGCACCAGGCGCCATTTCCCGGTGATCCTGGGTGATGACCTTACCGTCCTCAAAATGGATGACAGCGAATCCACCACCACCGATGTTTCCCGCGGAAGGATAGGTAACCGCTAAGGCAAAGGCGGTAGCGACCGCAGCATCGATGGCATTACCGCCCTGCTTCATGATCTTCACACCCACTGTTGACGCCAGGGTTGAGCGAGAAGACACCATCGCACCTTCGCCATACACCGCTTCCCGACTTGCCGCGCCAGCCTCGCTGCTCGGAAAAATCAGCAGGGATCCAAGGAGAATCAAGATGCTTTGTTTCATACAATTACTCGTTAATCAGCTAACCCAAGCTTAGCATGTTCAATCCTTTGATGGCCGCGACTCAACGCCTCCAGTCGGCTAAACTGGCCGCATGGAACTCACCCAGAGCGATGCCCGAAAGCTCTTCCTCAAGCAACAAGGTTTGCTCCGCGATAATGAGTTCGGGCGTGGGAAAAATGCAACTAACAAGGCAATCCAGCGCCTGTCTTACGTCCAGATCGACACTATCTCTGTCATCAATCGTGCCCACGAGCATGTCCTTTATAACCGTGTGGCTAACTACAATCCCACGCATCTTGAGAAACTTGTCCAGGAACGGGAAGTCTTTGAATACTGGAGTCACGCAGCTGCATTCCTTCCTTTCAAGGATTTCCGGTACTCGCTGCCGGTGATGAAGGGATTCCGCAACACGAGACAGTGTGACGACAAACTCAAAGCCGAGGTGCTGGCTCGAATCCGCGCCGAGGGTCCATTGCAGTCCCGCGACTTCGAAGATACCAGCGGCAGGAAACGTGGCGGCTGGTGGGAATGGAAACCCGCGAAACGGGTTCTGGAACACCTGTTTTTCTCTGGCGAACTGATGGTGACCCGTCGCGAAGGCTTCCAAAAAGTATTCGACCTGACAGAAAATGTTCTTCCTTCGTCCATCAATACTTTAGAACCCACCCTGAAGGAATGGACAAGATTTATAGTGCTGGGCATGGTCCACGCTTTGGGCATAGCCACCGAATACGACGTTGGCTATGCCAAACCCATCATCCGCAGGTTATCCAAAATCACCTTAAAAGATCCGCTAAGGGCCACCCTCTCTGCGTTGGTGGCAGAAGGCCAGCTACTCGAAGTGAATGTTCAGGGTCGCGCCTGCTACACAACAGAGCAACTACTGGGTCTGCTACCCGTTAGATCAACTCGCCAATCCGTCAGACTATTATCCCCTTTCGATAACGTGGTGATCAACAGAAGGCGCACTCGCGAACTGTTTGACTTCGAATACCTGCTCGAATGTTATGTACCCGCCGCAAAACGCAAGTATGGTTATTTTTCACTACCCCTCCTGTACGGCGATTCCCTTATCGGACGGTTAGACGCGAAAGCACACCGGAAACACCATCAGTTGCAGGTAAACAACCTGGTGCTTGAGCCTCATGTAAAGGTTGAAGACCAACTCATACAAGCACTTGCCAGTGGCATTGCGAAGTTCGCCAAAGATCACGAATGCTATTCGTTCTCTTTTCAGCGAGCCACCCCAAAGACACTTGTTGCGCCCCTTAACGCCGCAGTCGAGAAAATATTATGAACCTGGGCATCTCCTCGAACACTACGGCTGTCAGATGGACCGGATGATGTACATCGAGAACTCATTGCCCGTATCGAATTCGGGCAGGAATCGTTGAGCTATCTTTGAGAGTACCTGTTTGAGTACATATGTGTGAGAGCATATGTGTGAGAGCATATGTGTGAGTGCAGCGGCGATTGATACAAGTCATGGTTCATCGCAGCATTTCAGGCTAGCCTCGCTATTCAGGAACCAACAACTATTGGAGGACAAATGAACGCTTTTGAGTTTACCAAAGATCATCTGCTGAACGGATTGAAATCTGGAGAAGACGAAGGCATTGACGGCACGACTTATGGTCAGGCGCTGATGTGGAATCTTTTGCAGTATTATCGCAGCCTTGGACGGTCTGAACAGGATATCCGGGACGAAGTCGGATACGCACTGGACAATCTGGACGACGACGGCACCTTTCACGTGAGTCGCAACTAAAAGGCACAACCTCTTGTGGCAACCTCTTGTGGCAACCCAGACACTCCGCAAGTATGATCCCACTTCATTTAAACCTGACTGCGGGAGAGCGCAATGATTGGATACGCCACGATTGGCACTAAAGATATGGAAAAAGCAAAGGCCTTCTGGTCAGGCGTACTGGCTTCAAAGGGTGCCAGTGTATTGATGGATATCGGAAGAATCGCGTTCATCGGGTCAGGAATGGATCAGCCAATGCTCGCCGTATGCGTTCCTTATGATGAAAGCGATCCCAACCCCGGCAACGGTAATATGCTCGCACTGCCCGCCGAGACCCGAGAGGAAGTCGATGCACTTTACGCTAAAGCGATTGAACTGGGCGCGACCGACGAGGGCGAACCCGGTGAGCGAATGCCTACCTTCTACGGTGGCTACTTTCGTGATCCAGATGGCAACAAGGCCTGTTTCTACAAGATGGGCTAGCGGCCGACAGCACTTCTGGCCTGGCTGTGAAGCCGGGCTACTGCTGACCATTATCCCTCCACGACTTTTTCCAGCACCGAAAGATCGCGTGCCTTCCATCCTGCCTCGCGCGCAAGAAATCAAGTAGCACCGAATTGTCCCCTCCGCCCAGCGTTAACTTCGGTGAGGTGTCCCTATTAATTTTGCCTAGTGAATCTTAATAGTTTCGCCTACCGGCTCCACACATCGGTCATCTTTGTTTCTTGCATTATTCACGATTGTCGACACAGGCGTCACCTGGATCTCCATTCGGATTTCCGGCATGAGCAGTTCCTGAAGCCGGGATGATTCGGTCTGCTGATTTGCCCAGGTTCTTGCCTGATCTACCGTCAGATGGACGGGGATTCTGTGGTGTATGTTTTTCATGGGTTCTGGTGATGCAGCAGTCACTATTGTGCAACTCTCAATGATCTGGTCACCACGATGCCACCTGTCCCATAGCCCGGCGAAAGCAAAGCCCGGTTCGCTCACGGGTTCAATGTAGTAAGGGACCTTGATGGAACCCTCTTTTTTCCATTCGTAGTAACCCGACGCAGGAATGACGCACCTGCGCCTCTTGAAGGGCTCTTTATAAGCCCTGCTCGTTGTCAGAGTCTCGGACTTCGCATTGAACATGCTGTATTTGGTGCCGGGTTCCGGCGACCAGAAAGGTACCAGCCACCACCTCATGGAAGGCATGTCCCAACCTTCCTCTTCTGAATGCCGAAGCACAGGCACCGTCTGAGTCGGTGCAATGTTGTACTCCGTTGTCACGGTCCAGGGGACATCACCCCCGACAACCTCCATAATCAGCTGGGTCAGTGGATCGTCAATGATGTTAAATCGGCCGCACATACAACCACGCTAACATAGATGTAACGCGTGATTCACACATCGCTGTACAAATCGGCCGCTATCCGGTAGCTTGCAATTTTTGATCAAGACGAAAACAAAGCCCGCCTAGCCGGCTTTTTTTTTTGGATTTTGGAAATGAGACACCTACCTAACCTTAAAGACCTCAGCACGGAAGAGATTCAGGATATTCTGGAACGCGCTGCGACCATCAAAGCTAATCCGAAAGCGTACAGCCAGTTGCTCGCGGGCGAATCCCTCGCCATGCTGTTCCAGAAAACCAGCACCAGAACCCGGGTGTCTTTTGAAGTCGCCATGACAGAACTCGGTGGCCACTCCATCTATATCGACTGGATGACTTCGAACTTTGTTTTATCCGGGATCGAATACGAAACCGAATATCTTTCGCGCAACGTCAGCTGCATCATGGCCCGCTTGAGGCATCACTGGGACCTGGAAAAAATCATCAGCGCCAGCCAGGTACCGGTGATAAACGGATGCTGCGAAAAATTCCATCCGTGCCAGGCCCTGACAGATATCCTGACGGTCTCCGAGCACTACGATAGTGACCTTTCCTCCGCGCACATCGTCTATGTAGGCGTCCAGAACAACGTATCCAACTCTCTTGCTGTCATCTGCAGCAAACTCGGGATTCAGCTATCTATCGCCACACCTGAAAACGATGACAATGGTGAAAGCCTGGACGCAGATATTCAGTCGATCATCAGCTCATCGGATCGAATTCAGCACGTCACCGACCCGAAAGAAGTTATCGACTCTGCCGACTTTGTCTACACGGACACCTGGATCGATATGCAGTATTTCAACAACCCGGACTTCAAGGATGAAAAAGAAGCCCGCGTAAAGCAAATGGCGCCCTACCAGATCAACGAGGCCATGGTAAAAGATATCGACTGCAAAATCATGCACGACATGCCAATACATGATGGCTACGAGATAACACCGGAGATGGTCCGGGACTCGCGGTCCATCATCTTCGAACAAGCCGAAAATCGCCTGCATGCCCAAAAGGGACTACTCTGGTGGCTTTATGATCAGGCGGGGATAATTTCAACATGACCCATTATTTAATCGCACGAATTGATATCGATGATCGAGAGGAGTATTCGAAGTACGAGGCTGGATTCATGGAAATTTTCAGCCAATACGACGGTAAAATACTCTCTGTTGACGAAGCACCGAAACTCATTGAGGGCAAATGGCCGGTATCCAGAACAGTGTTGATCGAGTTTCCGTCAGAGGAAAGCGCCATGGCCTGGTATCAATCAGAGGCGTACCAGACACTCGCCCAACACCGGTTCGCTTCAAGCGATGGCAACATCGCATTACTGAAAGGCTTCTAGATCTGCTCTGCGAGCAACTCGAGCCAATGCATCACAGGGACGTTCGCAGCCTCTTTTAACTGTAACTGACAGCCTACATTAGCCGTCACGATAACGTCCGGTTTCCCTTCGCCCAGGACATTCAACTTTCGCGCCTTGAGTTGCTGTGAAAGTTCAGGCTGCAGAATCGAGTAAGTTCCCGCAGAACCGCAGCAAAGATGCCCCTCTCTGTGAGGAGTAATGTCAAACCCAATGTTACCGAGTAGTTTTTCAACAGCACCGGTCAGACTAAGCCCGTGTTGCATCGAACAGGGCGTATGCACTGCTACTCGTGTCGTTGTTACTCCTATTGCCTCACCGCTAACTATTTCAATGGGATCAACTAACTTGTCTACAATCGCGCTCGCCTTGTCACGATACTCAGCGTCATATTGCAGAATTTCCGGATAATCCCTGATCGTTACTCCGCAACCCGTCGCTGAGGAAACAATATAGTCAATTTGATCAATACGGGGATAAAGTTGATCGATAACAACTTTCATTCTCTGCATACCGGTTTCATGCGCAGACAAGTGATAATCCAACGCACCACAACAACCTTCATGCAAAACTTCCGCATCCATACCCTGGTGATGCAGAACCTTCAACAAAGAAGCAACCACATTAGGTGTCGCAGCAGACTGGACACAACCGGATAACAGCACAACGTTCGCACCTATGACGGACTCGACCTGGTGCAAGACCGGCATTTTGATCGGGACATGCCTTCGTATAAAGGCTGGCAGCAGTGGCCTGAAAAACAGCCCTAACTTCAATAGAGGCGCAAACAGGACTGGTCGCGGTACAACCAGCCGAAGCGCGAACGTTAACAGGCGTGATCGGAGCGGCCGGTTTGCGTGGTCCTTCACAAACTCCCGGCCAATATCGAGTAGCCGTCCGTACTCTACCCCGGAGGGACAGGTTGTCTCACAAGCGCGACACGTCAGACAGCGATCCAGATGAACAATACTGTCATCAGAGATGGTGTTGTCTTCCAGCAAATTTTTGATGAGGTAGATGCGCCCACGAGGTCCGTCGAGTTCATCGCCGAGCAATTGATAGGTTGGACAAGTGGCTGTACAAAACCCGCAGTGCACACATTTTCGCAGTATGGCATCCGCCTCCTGCACTTTGGGCAGCGCGATCAGGCTTGGATGGATATTGGTCTGCACTAGAGGCCTTCCTCACGGTACATACGCCCTGGGTTAAAAATGCCACCAGGATCAAAAGTGGCTTTGAGTCTACGATGAAGCACGAGTTCCAGGGCCGACAAAGGTTGAAATGCCTGGGCTTCAAATCGGTCTTTATCATGCCGGACTCTGGTCCAGTGTCCGGAACCTGCATAGCCATCTCGTGGGTCCGATTTCGGATCGAACAACCAGCGCTGGGCGAACCCCCAATCCAATATTGCAAAATCATAATCGAACAATGGTTCATCAGCATCGGTAGATAACCGCCAGAAAGCGCCTGCGAATCGAGTTGGTCCCAGAAAGCGTTGTCTCCCTGGGTACCTTCGAGCATTTCTTCTGTTGCCTTTACTGCCTGTTCATTACCGGACAATCGCACACTGAGTGTGCCACCGGAATAACAACTCGCACTTAGCGAACTAACCCTGTTGGATAATAACTTGACAGTCTCGCGTGCCACATCGCTGGAGCATTCCCGAGTGATTGTTTTCTCCAGTTCCGGCGCAGGAACAACCTTCAGGCTTAAATCAGCTAACAGGCCCAACGTTCCATAGGCGCCACAAACCAGTCGCGACACGTCATACCCCGCCACATTCTTCATTACCTGACCACCAAATTCGCAGTACGCGCCATCATGCAGCACCATACGCACCGCGATAAGGCCGCGCAGAACCTGAAAGGCCGGCGCTAACAACGCCCCCGATGGTTGATGTTGCATCGTGCGCAGGCGGGTCAAATGCCAACATCTGGCCCTCAGACCGAAGAAGATTGTCCAGAGTGGTTACAGGGGTACCTGCCTTAACCCGAACGATCAATTCAGCAGGGTGGTAATCAAGCACGCCTGAGTAGCACTGCGTTGTAAGGACCGGCAGTCCTTCGGCAACATAGCCCAGGAAGCCCTTGGTTCCCCCACCTTTTATCTGGATTGGGCTGCCGTCGCTTCCAGCTTTTTTTATCGACTCTGCAAACGCATCTATCCCTTCCATCAGAATCTATCCAGGTGAGGGAATCTTTCTTCCCCTGCATGAACGTGCATCGCGCCAAACTCTGCACATCGACTTAAAGTTGGTATTCCTTTTCCCGGATTCAGTATTCCGTAGTGATCAAATGCATTTTTAATACCGTGAAAAATACCAAGCTCATCGCGGTTAAACTGCAGGCACATCTCGTTGATCTTCTCGATACCAACTCCGTGCTCGCCCGTGATGGTGCCGCCCTTTTCAATGCAGAGCACCAGGATTTCACTGCCAAATGCTTCTGCTCGTGTCAGTTGATCGCCGTCATTCGCATCGTAAAGAATCAGCGGGTGCAGGTTTCCATCAGCGGCATGAAACACATTGGCGACCTGTAACTCATACTTGTGAGACAAATCAGTAATGGCCTGCAATACATTTGCGAGTTCGCGCCTTGGTATCGTACCGTCCATACAATAGTAATCCGGAGCGATCCTGCCGACTGCTGGAAACGCCGCTTTCCGGCCAAGCCAGAGTTTTTGCCGTTCTACAGCATCGAAGGCCACCGTGAAGGTAATGCAGCCATTGCTTTCGAACACGGCCCGAACCGAGTCAATCAGCTCTTCCAGCTCTTCCAGCGAACCGTCAAGTTCGCAAAGCAGCATTGCTTCTGCTGCTTCGGGATAACCTGCACCAACAAAAGACTCCGCTGCCTGTATCGCCAGTTTGTCCATCATTTCCAGTCCCGCGGGGAGCAACCCGGCACTGATCACACCTGAGACACTGTTTGCCGCATCAAGCACATTAGAGAATGCCGCCATAATAACGGCAACCTCAGGCGGCTTCGGCAATAACTGAACGATTACCTCGACAACAATCCCAAGCATGCCCTCTGAGCCATGCATGAGCGCCAGAAGATCATATCCAGGTGTGTCGTATCCCTTCCCTCCCACAACCACCAGTTCACCGCCCGGGAGCACAACTTTTAACTGTTTCACATTGTGTACAGTTAATCCGTATTTAAGGCAGTGAACACCGCCTGAGTTTTCCGCAACGTTACCACCAATCGTGCAGGCTATTTGTGATGATGGATCCGGGGCATAGTACAAACCAAGATTAGTGACGGCCTCCGAGATGGCAAGATTGGTCACTCCCGGCTGCACCGTGGCAGTTCGCAAGGAGGTATCGACGTCCAGTATCTGGTTGAAGCGGGCCATCACCAAAAGCACCCCTTCACGGTGGGGCATAGCTCCACCCGATAGACCCGTCCCAGCTCCCCGGGGAACTAACGGCACTTCACAGGATTGACATAAAGCAGTAATAGCCTGCACCTGCTCGATGGTATCCGGGATCACAACAACCCCAGGTAGCTGCTTCTTGGCTGTAAGGCCATCTGTTTCATAGACAGCGAGCCGCTCTTCATCGGTGATAATGTCACTCGTAATGGCGCGTAGACGTCTAATAAAGTCTTGATTATAGATCGACATATGGCAAAGTCATTGCTGCGAATGCCACATTATACGGGCGCGGGCCTTGATTGGTACGAACTCCTTAGGATCAGGCTTTACGGTATAATCGCGACCTATTTTCCTGCAACCAGAGGTAACCAGTGCCCATCAACACGGTTGAAGAAATACTCGAAGATTTTCGTCAGGGAAAGATGGTCCTGATGATGGACGACGAAAATCGCGAGAACGAAGGCGACCTCATCATTGCTGCTGACGTGACTACGCCTGAACACATTACCTTTTTTGCCAGGCATGCCTGCGGGCTGATATGCCTGACCGTCACTGAACAAAGGGCCCGGCAACTTAAAATACCTCTGATGGTAGACAACAACGGCTCAATGCACGAGACCAACTTCACTGTTTCAATTGAAGCTGCAGAAGGCATAACGACAGGCATATCCGCTGCTGACAGAGCCAAAACAGTTCGAACTGCCGTTGCGAAAAATGCCCGGGCAGACGATCTGGTCCAACCCGGCCATATATTCCCCCTCATTGCCAAGCGCGGCGGTGTGTTGACTCGAGCCGGGCATACCGAAGCGGGTTGCGACCTGGCTCGAATATCGGGTTATGAACCTGCCTCAGTGATCGTTGAGGTCATGAATGAAGATGGCACCATGGCCCAGCGACCGGAACTGGAAGTATTCGCCGAGAAACACGGTATCAAAATCGGCACCATCGCCGACCTCATCCAATATCGCAATCTGTACGACACGACTATTGAACGAATCGATACCAGGCAGGTAACAACGCATCAAGGAGAGTTCGAACTCCATACCTACAAGGATAATATTTCTGAATGTGTCCATTACGCACTGGTAAAGGGCGAAGTTAGCGAGGAGCAACCCTGCCTGGTCAGGGTGCAGGTACTCAATACACTCAGAGACATACTTAATACGACGCGCCCCGGGTATGAAAGCACCTGGTCGCTATCTGATTCAATGGCACACATCGCTGAAGCAGGATCCGGCGTCGTGGTGCTGGTTGGACAGGAATTTCACCAGGCCGATGAGTTGAGTCATATACAGTATTTCCCCGAGGTTCCACCTGTCCAGCGTCATACCAATGAGGCTGGAGGTTATCGGGTTGTGGGTACCGGGTCCCAGATACTAAGGGATGTCGGGGTGAGTAAAATGCGTCTGCTCAGCTCACCAACTCGGTTTAATGCAATTTCTGGATTTAACCTTGAAGTCATTGAATTTGTTGAAAAACATAAAGCAGTTTAGGGTTGCTACAAGCCTCGTGCTAGCAAGCCTTTGGGTAACGCTGGGCGACGCCCCTTGTTACGCTGATACGGCGCCCTCTGACGTCGTAACGGCATTTCACGCCGCGCTCACTACCGCCATGAAAAGCAGCTCCTATAAGCACAGGCTGAGCGTTGTTGAACCGGCAGTAACCGATCACTTCCAAATTCACACCATCGCGCGAATATCACTGGGACGACATTGGCGTTCGCTTAACGCTGAAGATCAAGCCGGTTTCCAGGCCCTGCTGAAGGACCTGGTGAGCTCGACTTATACTTCACGGTTCAAACAAGACAATGGAAAGGTGTTTAGCATCACGGCCACGGAACCCATCGCGACGAACCGCAAACGGGTAAAGTCGATTCTCGAAACCAGCACAGAAACCGTCACCCTCGACTACCAGTTACAGCAAGAGGACGGCATCTGGAGGATCTACGACATCGTTGCCAACGGGGTCAGTGACCTGTCGCTAAAGCGCTCAAATTACTCTGCTATGTTCAAAAAGGGTGGCCTTGAGTCAGTCCGGCAAGAGATATTATCCAATATCGCTGCCAATGCGGCAGAACAAGACGAATAGTCCATGTTAACTCCCTTCTTAACCGCCTGGATTACCTGGGTATCGAATCGCGCTGGTCTGATCATGGCGGTCACGATGCTCCTGACCATCGGTGCCGGTTACTACGCTATCGCAGCGTTTAGCATGAATTCAGATAACTCCCTTCTCATCCGCCAGGATACGCACTGGAAGCAGGTGAACAGGGCGTTCCTTAATACCTTTCCTCAATATAACCAAAATACCTTCGTCGTTGTCAGTGGCAACAAACCGAACCAGGTATCGATTGTCGCCAGGCATCTCGCCAGCCAGATAAGGGAAAATGACAGTGTGTTTCGAACAGTCTACAGCCCGGCGTCCAACCAGTTCGCCCAGGAGCACGCCCTGCTCTATCTTGAACCAGACACCCTCAACGACACTATCTCGAAACTTGCAGATGCGCAGCCTTTCCTGACCGCTGTCGCGACCGACGACTCCCTTCGGTCAGTACTACAACTGGTACTCGATGCCCTGAATTCAAACGAAACCTTGCCAACCGGGTTTACCCGCATGCTGGATGCACTGAGTTCGACCGCAGAACAGGCACTGACTGGCGACTCAAAACCTATTTCATGGAGAGACGAACTTTTCCAGGTTGAGGACGACACCTTCTATCAGGTCATTTTTATTCAAGGTCAGCAAAATTTTGGCGAAGATCTACCCAATGCGAGGATCATCGAAGCGCTACAATCAACCATCGCCGGTCTCTCACACCCTTATCGCGACGATGTGACCATTCGCCTGACAGGGCAAGTGCCACTGGAACACCAGGAGATTGTGAGTGCATTGGACAGCGCCCAACTTGCCGGTACCCTGGCTCTGGTTATTCTGATCTTCGTGCTGGCCTGGGGCATGCGCTCCATGTGGATTGTCGCAGCGGTCTATCTCACCATGATTATCGGACTGATCTGGACTGCCGCTTTTGCCATGATCGCGATCGGTCAGTACAACACAATCTCTATTATTTTCCTGGTGATGTTTATTGGCCTGGGTGTGGATTTTGCGGTTCACCTGTGCCTCAAGTTCCAGGAAGCCCGGCTCCGCCTTGATAAAATGAGCGCGTTGATTGAAACCGGCACGGAGCTTGGCCCTGCCATCATGTTATGTGGTGTCACTTCAGCTATCGGCTTTCTCGCTTTTGTACCAACGGAATACATTGGCCTTGGTGAGATGGGCATCATTTCAGGCGGCGGCATGATCATAGCGGTTGTGTTGAGTCTTACCCTGATTCCAGCCTTTTTCGCAGTATCCGGTGACCCACGCCCTGCGACCGATGTTCCCTTCGCCAGCCTGCTATCGCGAGCCGTCGCAAAAAACTCGAAACGGACTTCATACATCACACTTGGCGTAGCGGTAGTCCTGACCTTGATTGCAACCCAGGCGCAGTTCGACTACAGCACACTGTCCCTAAAAGACCCGAAATCTGAGGCCATGGCGACCTTAATAGAGCTTCAACGTGAAGACATCATCACCGATTTCGCTTTAACCTACGTCGCCGATGACCTGGCCGCGGCTAACAATACCCGGGAAATGCTCGAAGGACTGGCGGTTGTTTCCGACGTAAAAACGCCCACGGACTATCTCCCGGTAGACCAGGAGGAGAATCTCTACATTCTGGAAGACGCGCGGTTTTTCCTGGATTCGTTGTTTGCACCATCACCGGCCCCGGTCACCTGGGGTGACGAAAATTTACTGCTCATGCTTTCCAGCATTAACACCAGTCTGCAGAACACGCTACAAAACCCTGCGCCAGGCCCAGGTATTAGCAATAACAGTCCCGAACTGGAGGCTTCCCTCACCCGGTTGCAAAAGGCAGTCAGCGACCTGCAAGAGGCATCTTCGGATACCCGCGCGCTCTACTCTGAGCTGATTGTGCCACCTATAAAAAGCGAAATTGAATGGCTCAAGACTGCGCTGGAGCCCGAACAGGTAACACTGGAGCGCCTGCCGGTGGCACTACAGGAACGACTGATTGCCAAAGATGGCAGAGCAGTGGTGTCAATCACGCCTGCGGAGGACGTTGTACCGGTCGAAGCCATGCGCCGGTTCACGACCGACGTGATGGCGTTAGTACCTGAAATCACTGGTAGACCAGTCCTTGATCTGGGGATCGGTGATATTGTTATCACCGCCTTCCAGACCGCCATCCTGATCGCAGTCTCGCTGATATTTCTCATTCTTCTGATTACTCTGCGCAGCCTGGTGGATTCGATCCTCGTTTTCATTCCACTGGCGATGACCGCAATGCTGACATTAAGTGTTTCGGTGTTGATTGACCTGCCGCTCAACATGGCGAATGTTGTTGTTATCCCCTTGATATTTGGACTAGGGGTAGATAACGGCATTCATATCGTCAAGAGGTTCCACCAGTCGAGGAATGTTGAAGTGCTCGTGCATTCCAGTACTCCAAAAGCTGTGTTCCTGAGCAACCTGACAACGATCGGGACCTTCTGCGCACTCAGCTTTTCTTCCCATCAGGGAATTTACTCAATCGGCGTACTGCTCACCATCGCGTTAACCAGCCTGATGTTCCTGACCCTGGTGTCACTACCCGCACTGCTGGTAACATTTTCAAGCCCTCATTCGATACTCGCTAGAGAACAAACGGTATGAACGCCTTCCTGTTTTTCGGGTAATCGGTAAAGTGTTCCTGATACCACAGAGAAATACCCAGGCAGCTGGCGAAAGTGTCATCAACGTCCAACCAAACCATTGCACAGTCTCGCCGAGGTAGTTAGGTGAGCTGACATAGCGGTAAAGAAAACCCCGGGGAATCTGGTAATCATCAGCGGTATCCGTCCGAAGACCAACCAGAATGCGATCTGACCGCTTCGTTATGTAGTATCCCAGGACAAACAAAAGCGACCCTGCAATAAAGTTCCAACGGGTCAGCCATTCCTGCCCGTACCAGTCCTGGTAAAGCACAAAGTGATAGCCATTGAGAAAAGCATTCGTCGAATTAAAGACAATAGCCATCAGCACTAGCGTGATGGGAATCCTTCTTCGGGATGTCAACGTAAAGGGGTAGACAAACGCCCGATGGAAGTAATGAACCTGCCAGGCCACAAGAAACAGGTAAATAACAAAATTAACTGGAATGAACATCAACACTGACAGCATTAACAGGCTTGCCGGGGCTTCCATTAGCAGCCAACCGGTTCTGGACGACACGGTCGGTCCCCAGCCTGTACGAAGATACCGTCCGTATGGCGCCGAGATAAAAAACAACAACACGAAAACACATGGAGCAATGACCACCATTGCCCAGAGCACGACTGGATATAGTTCACTTATCGACAATACGGCAGTTCGTTGTGAATCAACAAAACGGAGCTTATGATGTCGAGCATCGGGGTACAAGGGAACGCAGTCCATTGTGATTGAGATGGACTTTGACAACCCTGCAGCCAAAACAAAGATTACAGGTGCAGGGAGGCACCCTGTTCTAACCTGCAAAATTGGCCAACTGTTGTCAGTGCCTTTACCAAACCGGGCTGACTGTTGTTCACGGTTCTGGGCGGCAACCAGCCACCTAACGAATATGCCAGGAGAGCTAATCGTAACCTGCACGGCTGAAGGTCGTAGCAGACGCACTGGCTGCAGATGCAATGAGAATACAACCGTTATTTCGAACTGGTATAGACTAGCACCTGCTACTTTAACTAAAGGGAGAAAAGCATGCGCTACCTTATCGCGATATTACTACCGCCACTGGCGGTCTTTCTATGCGGGAAACCGATCCAGGCAATTATTAACATTTTCCTAACCCTGGCATTCTGGATCCCAGGTGTCGTCCACGCGTTATTCGTCGTTAATAGCCACCTCGCAGACAAGCGGACGGAAAAAATCGTCGACGCGATCAAGGACAATGGATAATTAAGGAAAGTGAATAATTAGGAAAAGTAAATAATGACAAGACTACTCCTGACGTTACTTGCCATTGGCCTGGCTGGTTGTGAATCCACTTATTACGACGCCATGGAACAGCTTGGCATCCATAAGCGGGAAATACTGATTGACCGAATCGAGGACGCACAAACCGCGCAGGAAGAGGGACAGGAGCAGTTCAAGGATGCACTGGAGCAATTTCAGGCCGTCGTGAACTTTGATGGTGGCGATCTGGAAGTTATTTACGACAAACTCAATTCAGAATACGAAGACAGCGTCGATGCAGCCGACACGATCAGGGAACGAATCGGTGGAGTGGAATCCGTGGCCGAAGCGTTATTCTCAGAGTGGGAAACAGAGTTAAATGAATATTCCAGTGCAACATTGAAGCGAGACAGCCAGCGTCAGCTTGAACAGACGCGCAGACGCTTCAATCAACTGATGTCTTCGATGCGAAATGCGGAAAGAACCATCGACCCGGTTCTTGCCAGTCTGAAAGACAACGTTCTATATCTGAAACACAACCTTAACGCCCGGGCTATCGCTTCGCTTAAAGGCGAACTCAGCACCGTGAATGAGGATGTCAACACGCTCATCGAAGCGATGCAGACAGCGATTAACGAGTCGAGCGTATTCATTGACCAGATGAAAACTGATCGCTAGAGCAACTTAGCTAGAGAGGATTTCTATTCCACGACCCGCGCAAAGGTAAAGTCAGGGTCCTGTCCAAGGACGCGGCGAACAACACCCTTCAGTTTCGGGTGAACCATATACGCACTACTGGTTTCTGAATTAGGTAGAAGAGGAACCTCTTTTACGATAATTCGCTGTAGCTCCGCCGCCGCCTTAAACCTCTCCGCAGGATTAATGCTTTCAAGCAACACGGTTAGCGAACGGTCATACTCTTTGCTGCTGTACCTGCCCCGATTATTAGGATTATCTGAGCCCAGCAGGTCTGCGTAGGTCACCAGGTCGTCAAAATCTGGATACCAGCTGCTAAGTACCAGGTCGAATTCTCCTCTTCGCGCCTTATTAAGGTATTGCTTGAAAGTCTGCTGGTCTACGCGAGAAGTGATTCCCAGCGATTGCTCTAATAACCCCTGGAAATATTCCGCCGCCTTCGCACCGGTGGTACTCGAGACAGTAAGAATAGTGAGGTCCGGTACTTCACCGATTTCCCGAGCCACCTGTTCCATAAGCTCAAGACGCTGCTGCTTTCCACGAATGACAACTGGTGGAGGATATTCATCGACAAACGACTTTTCATTTCCCCTGATCCAGCTTGGGAACAGCGTACCCGTCGCCTTGTACCCTGGTATTGCAATCACCTTGTTAACATACTCGTCAGGGTTAAAGCTCGCCTGGATAGCCTGACGCAGGGCTTTATTACCGGTAGGTTTACCCTCACGAAAATTGAACCAGACGTAGGTCACACCGCCGGTCAAAAACGTGCGAACTCGCATGCCCTGAGCAACGGCGTCTTTTACGGTTTCTGCCCCCATCCTGACAAATGCAATCTGGCCGTCCCGAAACAGGTTCAGCCTGGTGCGGTTATCGCCGGTAATGTAGGCCACCTCGATCTCATTTAACTCAATAGCTTCCCGGTTCCAGTAATGAGGGTTTTTGGACATCACCAACCGTGCCTCATGAACCCATTCGGTCAGGACAAAAGGCCCATTGGACAGCAGCTGATCTGATTCTGACCCATAACGTTCACCAGCCTGATCGTGGAAAGCCTTGTTAACGGGATAAAAGGTCGCATGTGCCATCAGCCCAAGACAGTATCCACAGGGTCGTCCAAGCTCGACTACAAGCGTCCCCTCCGATGGAGACGACACTCCCAGCGCGGCAACTGGAAGTTCCCCATTTTGAATGGCCTCTGCATTCTTGATTGGATACATGATGGCGGCGAAAGGAGCCGCAACGGCAGGATCATTAACGTTTTGCCAGGCGTAAACAAAATCTGCGGCGGTCACTTTACTGCCGTCATGCCAGCGTGCATCGGGCCGCAACCTGAAGGTCAGTGTGGTAGGGGTTACATCCCAGCTCTCTGCGACACCGGCGACCAGCCGCCCCCGACGGTCATAACGTAACAGCCCTTCTGTGGTGTGCCCCAGGACAAAAAAACTGACCAGATCGGTCGCTTTACTGGTATCCAGATGCGAATGGACTGCGCCTTAAAATCAACCGGGGATGACCATACCCACTCACTCAGCAGGGTTAACGTTAAAACCAGCAGAGTCATAAAAAGACGGTGATCACAGGTTCGACGACCCAACAATAATCGCGGAAATAGCGTTGCTACACTGGGTAATCTATTCAACTGATAGCTCAAGGATGCTTTTCACCCCATTATCCAGAAATGCTTCGCCCTGCGATACCATGAACCAGCTGACAGACAATCTATATCCAGGCCAAAGATTGCTGAAAACGGAAACCCGTGAGCCCGTCAAACAAAAGGTAGCACTGGTCAATCAGGTAACCGCCTCCACTAGTCCTTACCTGCTAACATTGGTGCCCCGGTTTAACCTGTTTCCAGACGACAAAACCATGGTGATACAAAGACAATGATGAACGATTTAACACGGCTATACACTCACCCTGATTGCGAGCTCCACGAGATGCCGCGGCATCCGGAACGTCCTGATCGACTTAGAAGTATCATGTCGAGGTTAACGGCGTCAGGAATAATCAGCGAGACCAGTGTAGTTCTGGCGAGCGAAGTGTCCGATGACATACTGTCGAAGATTCATCCTGAAACCTACATTGAGTCCATCAACAAAAGCGAACCTGAAAGTACCGTCATCAAGGTTGAGCGTGACACTTATATGAGTCGCGGTAGCCTTCGTGCCAGTAAACTCGCTGCTGGGGCCTGCGCCGCGGCAACGAGAGATGTCCTAAGCGGGGACGCGAGACGCGTCTTTTGCGCCGTCAGGCCACCAGGACATCACGCAGAAATCACGGCGGCTATGGGGTTTTGTCTATTCAACAACATTGCTCTTGCCGCGGAACTGGCGCTTGCGAACGAAAGTGTCAGTCGTGTTGCTATCGTCGATTTTGATGTCCACCACTGCAACGGTACGGTCGACATATTCAAAGACAGACCCGAAGTCCTGGTGTGTTCCAGTTTTCAGGAACACTTCTACCCCCATCGGTATCTCGATTTCACTAATCCACATATTCTCAACATGCCACTTGAGAAAGACGCGACCGGTGACCAGTTCAGGGCCAGAGCAGAAAGAGAATGGTTGCCCGCACTTGAAAACCATAAACCCGATGTACTTTTTATCAGTGCAGGGTTTGATGCACATACAGAAGATCCACTTGGTGAACTGCGTTTTGTTGAGTCGGATTACGCCTGGATAACATCGCAGCTGATCAGCATCGCAGAACGATTCTGTGGAGGAAGAATCGTCTCCACATTAGAAGGAGGCTATGACCTGGACGCCCTGGCCCGTAGTGTAGAAACGCATATGGGCACGCTGATCAGGGATTCCTTAGTTTAAGTAACTCGCAATATCGAAGTCATCAACCTGTGCCGGTAACAGATACTTTTGCGCATAATCCCTGTAGACACCGGACTCAAGAAAGAGCCGGAACAGTTCCGGATCCAGATGCTGATCGTTAACCATAAATGACATGATCTTGACGCTGTCAGATAATTTTTTCGGCTTCTTGTAAGGCCTGTCTACGGCCGTCAGCGCCTCGAACACATCGGCTATCGCCATCACCTTCGCGGGGACTGACATCTCGTCGCCGGTCAGGCGTTTCGGGTATCCGGTACCATCCATCTTTTCATGATGACCACCTGCAATCTCTGGCACCCGCTCCAGATGCTTCGGAAACGGCAGGCTCTCCAGCATTACAATCGTCTGGACAATGTGATCGTTAATTTTGAACCTCTCTTCATCTGTTAACGTCCCGCGCGAGATACAAAGGTTGTAAATTTCACCGAGGTTGTACTTGTTCTCGGGAACTTCGACCTGGAACCCGTAGTTATTGTCCGGGTCAGCCGAATGCACCACTGAATTGTGTTCTATTACGTGATCAGGGCGATCTGCCAGCAGCGCTTCCTCACATGGCAAGGACGACTCGGGTTCCTTCTCCTTTCGCTTAAGCTCCTCGAAAGAGACACCCGTTCGATCGCTAAGCGTTCGCGTCCAGGTTGTAGCGGCAATTTTCTTCACTCGATCTACAAGTTCATCCGCCATGAACTCGCCACCCAGGTTGCACTCGGAGATGAAGTAGTAGTCATCATCGATCCGAGTCAGTTCCTTTTCCAGCTCAGCTTTAAGGGATTCAGGGTCTCCTACACCGGAAATCACTCTGTCCTGGTAAGCGATAGTTCGTTCCAGCTTTAACACCTCAAAGCGCATTCTGACCTCATGAATACGGTCTGTAATCGTCTCAAGCTTGGTTGCCTTATCAACCACGTACTCAGGGGTCGTCACCTTACCGCAGTCATGCAGCCATGCACCTATGTGCAACTCGTACCACTCCTCCTCCGTCAGGCTAAACTCGGTAAAAGGACCCGAAGTTGAATCACAGGCTGCTCGAGTGAGCATTTTGGTCAGCTCCGGTACCCGCTCACAATGCCCACCCGTATAGGGCGATTTGGCATCGACCGCACGAGCCATCAGGGTGATAACAGCGTCCAGCAAGCTTTCCTGAGCTTCAATCAATAAAGCATTATCCAAAGCGACTGCTGCCTGTGAAGCGAGGGCTTCAATCAGGGGCTGTATCTGCTCAGAAAATGCAATGACTTCGCCGCCGGGTGCCTGGGCATTCAACAACTGGAGTACGCCGATAACATAATCCTGACTGTTCTTGAGGGGAACTGTCAGTACCGACCTGGTGCGATAGTTGTTTCCCTCGTCAAACCGTTTGGTACCCGAAAAGTCGAATGCCGTTGAATCATAAGCGTCACTGATATTAAGGGTATCTCCCGACAAAGCGGCACTGGCTACAATCTGCTGGGTATTAGGAGAACTGTCTTCAAGGAACATCTGTACAGGAGGGATGGTGATTTCCACACCGCTGGTTCCCCCTTGTGCTACCCGGAGAGAATCAGTGCGCATGATTTCGAACTCGAGCGTGTTCTCTTTCGTTCGAATATAAAGTGTCCCACCATCAGCATTACCAATATCTTTTGCTTCCAGCAAAATAATCTCCATCAGCTTGTTAGTATCCTTCTCCGCTGACAGTGCGATACCGATATCGATCAGTCTTCTAAATGACGCCAGGTCGGACGACATATGTTTCTCCTTAGTCCCTGCTGCAAGAGCCCTGCGCGTCCCTTGTCAAAATAGACGATGGTTGACCACACACGCCATCATAAAAGCTTTTCAGGGCCCTGTCATGAATGTGTGATCGGTCTCTTTTTGCTAAACTTGGTTCCTCAAACTGAGAATTACTATCATGTCTACAAGAATCCCGTTTATCTTCGAATACGAGTACGCCTATGGTGTGCTGGAAGAACTGACACCACTCATACGCCGCGTCACAGCGCCCAATCCCAGTGGTTTCACTTTCCATGGTACCGGCACCTATATTATCGGTCGGGGCAATGTCGCTGTCATCGACCCTGGGCCACTGATCGAAGAGCACGTCAACGCGCTCGAAAACCTGCTTAAGGGAGAAACCGTTAGCCACATATTGATTACCCATACCCATACCGATCACTCACCTGCCGCGGCTCCCCTGAAGAAAACCTGGGGAACAAAAACCTACGGATATGGTCCACATGGCGCCGGTATAATGGAGGCTGGAGTTCAAATCGAAGCCGGTGGCGACATGGCGTTCATCCCGGACGTTGAGGTCCGCGATGGCGATGTTATTGAAGGTGATGGCTGGACTGTTGAATGTGTCTACACACCTGGGCACACCTCGAATCACATCTGCTTCAGCCTCAAAGAAGAAAATGCCTTGTTCACCGGCGATCACGTGATGGGCTGGTCCACCAGCGTTATTGGTCCACCCGATGGAGATATGACAAGCTACATTTCGAGCCTGGAAAAACTGTTACTGCGAGACGATGAAATCTACTGGCCTACTCACGGTACCTGTATCAGGGATGTTAAAAACTTTGTCCAGGCATTCATTGCTCATCGGCTGGACAGGGAAAGACAGATCCTGAAATGCCTGGGTGAGGGATATACAGACATCAAGAAAATGGTGCCTGTGATGTACACAGAGACTGACCCCGGACTATATGGAGCAGCTGCAAGATCAGTACTCGCAGCAATGATCCGGATGATTGATACGGACCAGGTGAAGTGCGATACACCTGCTCCGTCAGTAGAATCAGGATTCAGTTTGTCTTAAACCCTCCGCCATTTCGATGAACCACTAAGGACGGTTCGTCAAGATCTCTGGTCCTGGCCCGCGAAGCGGCGACAACAAGAGCGAGCCTACAAAGCCGTTATGGCACCCCAGAGTTTATCTGCCCCTTGGGCAGCGAAATGACGTCCCACTAACTTTTGCCATTCACGTTCATTGCCGTACTCTTCACGCCAACTCCACAAACGGCGGGTCCGATGATTGAGTGAATGCTCCAGCGTGTACCCCATGGCCCCATGCACCTGGTGCGCAATATCCGTACAGATTGAGACGGCTTCCCCGATTCTTGCTTTACCAATCGCAATATCCAGTTCGCCCAGGGTCGAAAACGAGTCAACCACAGAGTGGCTGGCCATTTGGCATGCTGCCACTTCACCGGCAAGAATAGCCAGCTGGTGCTGAATTGCCTGGAACTTTGATATTGGCCTGCCAAACTGCAAGCGCTCGGTGGAATATTGGACTGTCATCTCCAGTACAGACTCGAGTGCACCGGACATCATCAAGGCGCGCAGCGCCGCTCCCATCAACTTGATTCTTTCAGGTGTCTGAGAATCGACACTAAAGGCGGACTCTGCCGCCACTTTGGTATTCACACTTATAGCATCGCGAGGCTCCCCCGCGACGCTGTTTTTCTGAACGATGTCGAAATCCGAAGCTGGCACTCTGCACAACTTTAAACCGTCAGGTCCCTGAGCAACCAGAACCACCTGCGCACACCAACGAGCAAATGCAACATCATTTGCAGTACCGCTGAGTGACAAGCCATCACTAATAATAAATTTACCCGAAGCAATCGTTACCGGCCCCGATTCGATTGATTGACCCTGCTCGCTGAGCAGCAGACCGGCAATAAAATGTTCCGCCAGCGGGACCGGCGCGGCAAATCTCGCCGCCTCCCGGATGACCAGCAGCGAGTCTTCAAGGTCGCCACCAGAACCGCCTGCGTCCACCCCTAATCCCGCCGCAGTCAGTCCCGTTTCGGTCAAGATCTGCCAGAGGTTTTCTGCGAATGTTCCTGATTCTGACCTGTCGACCACTTCTGGCGTACATAAATCAGTCAGTAATCTGTTGAGGGTTTCACTGATTAACTGTTGTTGTTCATTCATAGCGTATTACCTTAATCCCAGACCGCGGGCAATGACGCCTTTGAGAACTTCACGGGTGCCGCCTCTTAATGTGAAAGACGGCGCGTGGAGTATGCATTCGTTGAGCGTATCGACAAATCGCCGGGAACAATCACCCGACACAGACAAACGAACTATCTCGGGAACCATCCGCTCATAGCTGTTCCCAAGGTCTTTAATCAGCGCGGCTTCCGTTAATGGCAACTTGCCTTCACCCAGCATTCCTGCAACGGATATCGACATTCTTCGAAGGGTGACCAGGTGGGAAGCTAACCTGCCTAGCAATACGAGCTGTTCATCGCTAGGGTTGGACTCAATTTCACGCGCAAATTCAACGATCACCCTGAACGCACTCAGGAATCGTTCAGGGCCACTTCGTTCGTACCCCAACTCACTCATCACCTGCTCCCAGCCGTTGCCGGGTGTACCGACCATCATGTCATCTGGAATGAACACATCATCAAAAAAAACCTGGTTAAAATCTTCTTCACCGGAAAGGTTCCTGATACCCGTCACCGTGACGTTCTTGTCGCTTAGGTCCACAACCAGTTGACTCATACCGGCATGTCGATTCTCAGACGGCGGCTCGGTCCTGACCAGCGTTACCATGTAGTGATTGGTATGCGCGTAACTTGTCCAAATTTTGCTGCCATTCAGCAGCCATCCGCCATCGGTTTTTGTAGCACTGGTCCTGATTGACGCGAGATCGGATCCACTATCTGGCTCGCTCATCCCGATAGAGAAGAAGTAGTCGCCGCTGACAATCTTTGGAAGGAATCGCTGCTTTTGCTCCTCGCTGCCATATTTCAACATCAGCGGTCCACTTTGCCGGTCAGCAATCCAGTGGCACCCAACCGGTGCACCTGCCGCCAGCAGTTCTTCCGTCACCACATACCGTTCGAGGAATGATTTGTCTAAGCCACCATATTTTTTGGGCCAGGTCATACCAATCCAGCCCTGCGCCCCCAATTTTCGACTGAATTCGGCAGATTCTCCTGCATTGAAATCTGAGTTCGGGAGTGTGCCGGGGTCGAGCTCCCGGGCTAAAAATTCTCGAACTTCCTGACGGATTAATTCAGCCTCGTCGGGGAGTTTGAAGCGCTCGAATTTCAAGCCTTGAAACATATGTTCTCTCTCTAAATAAACGCGTAAAGTATCGTTTAACCATTAATATTGCAACGCACCAAAATTTGTGCTCGCATTGTTTACCCAACAACTGGAATTCCCCTGCATGAGCCTGATCGGCTTAGACCAAATTAGCCAGGAACACCTGAACACCGCAGGCGGTAAAGGTGCGAATCTAGGCGAACTCATCAAGCAAGGCTTTCCTGTTCCGCCTGGCTTCGTTGTCGGCGCGCAAGAGTATGCCGTATTTTTAGACGGACTCGACATTCCAGCCAATGACGACATCCCCGCTGATACTGAAGCATTCCTGGCAGATATTCGTACAAAGATCCTCGCAACACCCTTAAATGAATCGTTGCTGGACGAGATAAAAAGGCATCATGAGATACTCGCAGCAACGCGCCCTTCGGACCTGGTGTATGCGGTTCGCTCTTCCGCAACAGCAGAAGACCTGGCGGACGCAAGTTTTGCTGGGCAACATGATACTTATTACTATGTCACTGCCGACAGCATTGGCTTGATGGTCAAGAAATGCTGGGCTTCACTTTGGTCAAATGCCGCTTTCTCGTACCGCCACACCCAGGGTATAGAACATCGAACCGTCTACATGGCCGTCGTCGTACAGGAGATGGTACGTTCAGATGTTTCAGGGGTGACCTTTACTGCGGACCCTGTCAGTGGCAACAACTCTGTCATTATTACCGAGTCAAGCTGGGGTATGGGCGCTGCGATTGTTGACGGAAGGGTATCCCCCGACCAATACCTGGTAGACAAGAAAAGCAACAGACTCACCTCTATCAAAATCTCCGACAAGAAATTCATGGTGCCTGCCCGGGTCGAGCCCGAGCGGGGGGCTCGCCTGGTGGAAGTGCCGGCGAACCTTAGGCGCATGAAGTCGCTTACCGATGAGCAGGTAGCAGAAATTGCCGCGCTTGCCACAAGGGCCGAAGCTCACTTTGGCAGCCCGCAGGACCTTGAATGGGCGATCCAGGATGGACAGTTATTTCTGCTGCAGTCCCGTCCAATTACTATCATGGGTTCTGCTGAAGAAGATGAGCCGGTCGGCCGTTATATCCTATTCAAACCCATTGCGGAAAATTTTACCGATCCGTTGATGCCACTCACAGAAGACATAATGGTCGGCCTCGTGCCCATGATGAAAGTGATCCATGGCCGTGTGTATGTGAACTTTAACCATGTCAGATCACTGATTCCGCTCAAGATGAGTGACGAGGATATTGCTCGCCTTGGATACCTGTCTGAACCCAAAAACCAAAACCCCGGGATCTCTATTCCCCGCATGCTGATGTTGGGAATCGTCCTGTTCTTCAACTACCTGGTAATGGGTGTCTTCAACCGTCGCACAGCTGCCATGCCAGATGATTTCATGGCCAGCTATCGCCAGTACTTTACCCAGGTCGCCCGTGACCAAACCATCACCGCGCCCAACGCTCTCATTAAACTTTTTCTGAAGTTCCGATTCTTTGAACCCGTGGGCAATATGGTATTGCTGGTTAACCTGATCGCGCCAAGATACATGCTGATGCTGAGGTTAACCCGTGCGTTACTCCTCCGATGGGCACCTGAATTGTCAGATGACACTGCCTCCCTTCTCTGCTCCGGGACGGAAGGCGTGCTATCTACCCAAATGGGTCACGACATCCTCGGGCTGGCAAAGATCGCCAAACGAAGCTCAACCGTAAGCGAGCTTCTGAAGAACAAACAACCAAAAGACGCGGTCCAGGCCATACGAGACTCAGGCGAAGGCGGGGAGTTCATCACTGCCTTAACTGAATTCCTCGCAATGCATGGTCATCGTGCACTCAAGGAGTTCGAGCTCAATTCTGTACGCTGGGAAGAAGACCCATCCCCGGTTCTGGGAATGGTTAGAAATTATTTGCTGGTGGACACAAACCTTGAACAAGCAGACAGCAGTATTAAGACGCAACGCGAATCCCTGAAGCAACAGGTCAGGAACGAGCTTCGAGCACTGCCCTATGAAACCCTTGGGAATCCGCGCACGCGGCTCATTGAGGCTCTCATAGAACAGACCAAGTACTACATGAAACTACGGGAAAACTCCCGCTTCTATCACATCATGGCGTTCTACGCAGTGCGGCTGAAGATTTTAAAAATCGAGCAGGAACTGCTCAGCAAGAAGGTCATGAAATGTAAGGATGACATCTTCTACCTTCATTGGAACGAAGTAGTCCAACTGCAGACAGGCGAATCTGACTGGACTGATGTCGAGGACACGATTCGAGCGCGGCGCATGGAACATATTCGTCGCGGCAAAATGGTGCCGCCTAAAACCATCGGCATGGACATTGAAGAAGTCGAAGAATATGACGATGAAAAAGCGCTGTCTGGCCAAGGAGCATCCCCGGGCAGATACGAAGGTATTGCAAGAGTCATTATGGACCCGGCGACCGACAATGAGATAGAACCAGGCGAAATTCTGATAGCACCCTACACTGATCCAGCTTGGACGCCCCTGTTCCTTACCGCAAATGCTGCAGTAATTGAAG
>LWDU01040368.1_pt1 | contig 42470 bp, 30 predicted proteins | sample 727161 | NCBI WGS metagenome assembly LWDU01 (sample SAMN04566230, study PRJNA314399) | hydrothermal vent metagenome | isolation source: deep sea hydrothermal plume seawater | place: Mexico: Gulf of California, Guaymas Basin | collected 2004-07-11
TAGTCTTTCCCGCGAGTGGCGGCGACGACAGTGACGACGCCACCGACGGTCATCAGCGCTGCGGCCAAGTAATAGGGAAACGTCAGACTCAGTTTGAGCAGGGGAATACCGATTCCCGAGCCGACAATACGTGCGAGCGAGTTGGCGCTTTGGCCGAGGCCCATTGCTATGCCTTGTTTTTCCGGATCGGTGCGACGAGACAATAGGGAGCTCAGCGATGGTTGCATGAACGAGAAACCAGCGACAACGATACCGAGCGCCACAAACAGCAGTGCAACGGATTGGCTGGAGATTGCGGCGATCATCAAGAAGAAACCGACCACCTCGGCGGCAGCCCCTGAGGCCGCGAGGACTCCCTCGTGCACTTTGCCGGCAAGCCGTCGTACGATACCGCCTTGAACCAGGGCCAACGTGAATCCGATGAAGGCGTAGGTCAAACAGACGCCACGCCACGAGAATTGGAAAGGAGAATCGGCATTGGCATCGTCACTTCCTTTGATCACCAGTGACAGAGTCGTTTCGAAGTTGGCGAACGAGAAGACGCAGATGAACGTCGCCAGCAGAATAAGCCCTACGGACGGGGCAGCAATTGCCAAGCGAAACTTGCTTAGTTGAAGCCAACCGCCGCCACTTGCCGGCTGACTTTCCGCGTTACGCGACTCCGGCAGCATGAAGATCGCCATTGCCAATGCGATTGCCGAGAGAATTGCGGCGCAATAACCGGGCCATGGCCCAGGTTCGGCGGTGGCATTCGGAACGGCAAGGAAACCGAGCAGTGGCCCAAACGTGAAGCCCATCCCGAATGCCATTCCGATCAATGCCATTCCTCTTGGACGTTGTTCCAGAGTGGTCGTGTCGGCGATATAGGCTTGAGCCGTACTGATGGTAGCGCCGGCGATTCCCGCGCCGATACGCGCGACAAATAGCAAAGTAAAACTCTTCCAAACGGTCGCCAGGCCGAAAAGGAAATAGAAGATGACGGAACCAGTAAGGCCCACAATCAACACCGGGCGACGTCCGAATCGATCTGAAACCCGCCCCCAGATCGGTGCAAAAATAAACTGCATGGCCGAAAAGACGGCCATCAACAGGCCCAGTTGTATTCCTGAATTGTCCAGCGTGAAGTGGTTAGCGTAGATCGGCAGGAGAGGAAGAACCATGCCGAAGCCCAGCAAGTCGATGAAGACCGTCAGGAAGATGACCAACAAAGAGCCTTTTTGCGGGCTTGGTTTCGACATGAGCTGATTCACGAGAGGATGTTGGGCAAAAAGAAGAGCATGGCGGGCAGCGGACCTGTCGTCAAGCCAGTCGTCTATCGATGGCCGCGCGTTACGAGGTTTCTTCCCGACGGTCGACGAACCGTTTTCCCTTGGCCTCGAAGCGAGGTAGCGACCCGATTTCAACAGTCGCGACGTCGACCCGCAGTCCCAATTTTAGTTGCACTTCTTTGGCAACGCGATCAGGATCGTTCAAACGGTCTTCAATCTCGATACTCAACTGGTCCATCGGCCCCTTGCGAAACACAGTAATTCGGTACTCGATGATTTCTGGAAAACCACGCAGGATCTGCTCGATCGAGCTGGGAAACACGTTCACACCACGAATAATCATCATGTCGTCAGCCCGCCCGAGGACTCCGCCTTCCAGGAGCACAAATCGATTTTGGGACTCATGATTCCACGACGGTCGCACGAGGTCGCCCGTCCGATAGCGAATCACTGGCGATCCGACGCGTCCCAAGGTAGTCAGAACCAGCTCAGCGATCTCTCCTTCGCCAGCCGGTTTGCCTGTTTCAATGGAAAGAAACTCGGCGATGAATTCGGCTTCATTGACGTGCAGGCCCTGCCGCTCGCGATCTGCATACCCCCATGCACCAACTTCGGAGGCGCCACTATGATCGATGACTTCCGCGTTCCAAGCGTCTTCGATACGTCGCCTCGTGTTGGGGACGCTGCCGCCTGGTTCCCCGGCAACGACGATCCGTCGCACGTCCATTGTCGTCGGGTCGATTTGGTTTTCCGTTGCGACATCGGCCATGTGCATCGCATAACTGGGCGTACAAAACAAGCAAGTCGCCCGATGTGCGCGGGCAAGTTCGAGTCGAGCGAGCGTGTTGAGTCCTCCGGCTGGAATCACCAGGGAGCCTCGTGCGGCAACGGCGTCAAAGGCACTCCAAAACCCGACGAAGGGGCCAAATGAAAACGCCATCATCACGCGGTCTTCGGGACCGATGTCGGCCCGATCGAGCACATACTGCCAACAATCGAGCCACCACAACCAGTCCTCGTCGGTATCGACCACGACCAATGGCCGGCCCTGCGTTCCCGACGTGCGATGGAAACGAATGTAGCGTTCCAAGGGATACGTGCGATTGGCCGCGTAGGGCCCGCCTTCCGGGTTGCTCAACAGGTCTGTCTTAAAAGTAAACGGCAGTTGATCAAGTTGCTCAAGTGATTGTAAAGGTAACTCGACACCTGCAAGCTTGTCAGCGTAGAAGCGATTGTGAGGCAACATTGCGGCCAGCAAAACGTTCAACCGCTTACATTGATGCACGGCAAGTTCTTCGGCTTGCAGTTCTTCGAGTCGTCTACGGTCAATTCGAGTTGTCGTCATGTTCGCATTTCCGGTATTCCGTGTCCGACTGTGGCGTCGCAACTCCAACCGATTACCGGCGGGATTATCCGCTGAGTGAACGAAGTGCCGCAATCAACCGTTCAAGTTCAATGGATGTGTTGTAGTGAACGATTCCCAGCCGGACCATGCCCTCTGGTTCACATCCTAATAATTCGCTCAATTCCACAGCGTAGTAGTTCCCATGCCAAACGAAAATTCCACTCTTGGCAAGCTGTATGGCTACTTCGGTCGCCGTGAGTTTACTGTGTGTGATAGAGATTGTCGGCATTCGCTCAGCGACACGAGCCGGGTCGGAAATCCCCCAGATGCGGATGTCCGGCAATTCACTTATCGCTTGAATCAGGTCAGTCGCCAAGGTCGATTCGTGTCGTTCGATTGCTGAAAAAGCGGTCTCCAAATGTTCTCGCCGCGAATGTGACGCGCCGAGTTCCTTTCCAATGGACACCAAGTAATCGATGGCGGCCATGGTTCCGACAATCGACTCGTGAGATTGTGTGCCAGTCATCCATCGGCCGGGCAGGTCGTCGGACGCTGGACGCAATTTGTACGGGAGAAGGTCTTCCAGGATCTCGCGACGGCCCCATTGGATCCCTAAATGCGGACCGAAGAATTTGTAGGCTGAACAGGCCAGGAAATCGCAGCCGAAAGCCTGAACATCGATTGCGCGATGAGGTGCATAGTGGACTGCGTCAACGAAAGTTAGGGCTCCAGCGGATCGCACCCATTGACAGATTTCGGCTATTGGGTTGATGGTGCCAACGGAATTGGAAGCGCAGCCGACAGCGACCAGTTTCGTTCGCTCGTTGAGGTAGTTTTTTAGCTGCTCCAGATCGAGCGTACAGTCATCGACGTGAACATCGACGATCCGCACGGTGGCGCCAGCGTCGTTGGCAGCGAGAATCCAGGGCCGGAAATTAGCGTCGTGATCCAGACGAGTCACGATAACTTCATCGCCAGGTTTCCAAGTTCGCGCCAATGCTCGAGACAATGACATCGTCAACGATGTCATATTCTGTCCGAATGAAATCGTTGTCGGATCAGCGGCATTGAGAAGATCGGCGCCCGCCTGGTGGGATTCGTCGAGCCAACGGTCACTCTCTACACTTGTATCGAACAGACCACCGTGGTTCGCATTGCACCGAACAAAGTACTCGGACATCGCGTTGATGACGCACTGTGGTACTTGCGTGCCCGCAGGGCCATCTAAGAAGACCGACTGCATACCATTTCGCCGTCGTTGCAAGGCGGGGAATTGGTCGCGATGTTTCGCGAAGAAGTCTGCAAGATTCATAATGGTGCCGGCTTTCCATGCTATCTGCCCGCGAGCGGGACGAATTGCTGCACTGGGACGTCACCGTGTTTCGTCGGTCGGGGAAGTCGTGTTTGCGGCATCGGTATCGTCCACCGCATCGGTCTTGTCCGTTGCTTCACTGCTTCGGTCGGCGCCGGACTTTGTCCGCGACTGAATGACCTCGTCTCGACCGAGCATGATCTGTTGATAAGAATCGTCCGATATGACGTAGTACCAAGCTCCGAAACGATCATTCAGTGCCAGGACGAGACGGCGGGCAGTGGATAATCCGTCGTTGCGGAGATCCAATTGTCGCTGGTACTCCTTTTCGATGCGTTGGCGTTGCGCCGCAATCGCTTCGACGTCATCACCGTCTTTCGCCACCGGTAAAGTGGGTTTTGGTGGCATTGGTGATTTGCTGTCATCCAATTCCGCGGTGACCATCAAGACCCGATTTTGTTCTCCCAATTCGGAGATGTTCTTGGCCGTGATTGCGCCAAACTTAAGGATGTACCGAACGCCGTCCCGCATCGTGACAATGGCCTCCCCATTATCAGCCAATAGGCGTGGAACGGTCTCTGATCCAACCGTGCCGCCACGGAATCCAAGTGATTTGAGTGATTTCTCGAGTTCATCGATTTCAGCTTGAGTCGCTTGAAACCCACCGCCCAAGCCCTGGGGTTTTGGTCGCACGTCGACAATTGCCAGATCATCCAACGCCTTCTTCATTTTGTTGAGAGCGACAACGTTGAGCTCTTCATCTGGCGTCAGACTTCCGTCCGTCTCTTGTCCCTGCTTGTAGGTCACCATACGGCCGGTGGTCCATTTCCCTCGCAGAGGATCCCATTGAATATCCATGATGGAGCGATTGACCAAACGGGTGCCTTCTTCCGTCTCGACAACTGAGTAGTCGCGTAGCTGAACGTTCTGAAGGTCAAGAGTCGTTACTTGAAGCAGATCTTTTTCGATCCAGTCATTGAAGTCCGTAGAGAGAATGGAGGGATCGACTCGCGTGACGAGTACGAGATCCTGCCCTAATTTGCGGACGAAACGCTGGGTTGGGTCTGCCTTATTTGCTTTGCCGATCACCAACGCGACAAGTTCATCTCCTTTTCGATCCTCGATCTTGACCAGTATTCCAACACCATCCTCACCAGCGTTATCAGCTGTTGGTTCAAGCACGCCGAAGTACTCGTGTTTTTTCGCCGTTGACGGGGCAATATCGAGGATCTTCTGACCAATAAAAAGAGTGCTGACATCACGGACGCGATATTCCGCATCCGCCGGATAATTGGCGTGGGACGGGATGGTCCACGATCCCCCAATGTTCCGTACTATTTTGAAGCGGCGAAGCTCTCCCGATTCCGTGTCCACGTTCACAATTTCCAAGCTGGCTGCAATGCCGGGATCGTCAAAATCAACGAGCGATTCGCCGACCAGCAGTTCAACTTCGCTTCCGTCGAATTCCGCTTGTTTAGGCCGCGTAACGGTAGCCAGTACGGTCACTGCTAAAGCCAACGCGACTGCGATTGAGGTTTTTTTTCTTTCCACCGGGCTAACTCCCGTTCAATAATTCTGCGTAATTGAACTCGTTGGTGTTCGGGCCATGAAATCGGCACGAATCTGCATGCTAAAGTAACCGCTCTCGATCGATTCCCTCTCGCTCTCTCAGTCGCCGCCGCACAAAGACAAGTAGTCCCACAATGAGTGGCGGAATAGGAGGAATCACAGCCGCATAGACTTTGAACCGATTTTGGATGGCTAGAATATCCAAATCCGCCTCGCGACGAATTTCTTTTACAGCCTCATCACGCTTCCTCGCCAGTTTCTGTTCTACGCGTTGCTGTCGGTCCCGGTTGATGACCTCCTGAGTCTTCCTCAGGTAGTCCAAGTCACGTTGTTGTGCCAGGTCGGGGTTTTTTTCCGACTCGAGGTCAAGGAGCTTCTGTTCAATCGTCTTTTGCCGTTCGGCAATTTGATCTGTAGCTATTGCCATCTCGCGATCGTACTCTTCGAGAAACTGGTTTCGTTGCTGTACTTCTCGGTTACGTGATCTCTCGACTTCGTCTTCAATTTTTCTGAGCGTAAAATACTGCGGCGTGTGACCGCGAATTGCGATGTACTCGTCATCGCCAGTAAGTTCGTCAACGATGTTCAGCAAGAAAGCGACGTTTTCGAAGCGGAAATTGACCTGTTCATCTTGGCCGATATCGCCCGGACGAGCCCGCAGGAATAGAAAAATCGAGGCAAGGAAATCAACATCGGCGACGTAAACGACGTTGATCGACGTGTCCAGCTCCGGCGTGGGACTCTCGGCACTCGCATTCTTATCTTTTTTGAGCGTGGCCGGATCGACACCGCGGGTCACAATCCTTGCCGCGATCGTGTGCGAGCGCTGGTCGGGTGCTCCGAGAGCTTGGCCATAAAATTCGTTTAACTGACGGGAGTTTTCGCCTGCCCGCATGTAGATTTCCCGCAAGACCATAGCCGAAACGGTCCCCGACATGCTGCCCGTACTGGCCAACGGAATCAGCTCGGTCACTCGGTTGCCCGCTTTCTTTTCAATCGTACCGGGGAACGGAAAGTAGATTTCGGTAAGGCCTTTCGTAATCGGGTCGTTCTGATTGATCGCATCGGCGCCTCCCGGCGCGTTGGGTGACACAAAAATTTGTGGCGGAACGGACATTTCGCGAACGCTGGCGTAGGGAGAGAAGTATTGCCAGGCGATGTTCGGTTGGAAGCCACCGGACCCGGTCAATCCGCCGGGTGAGCTGATGCCCAGTGCGTCCCACAGTTTCCGGATGTCTGCTTTGACCAGCACGCCCATTTGCGGTACAGCGGGAACACGTTGCTCGCCGGTGGGGGCGACTGCTGATCCCATTTCCGCCGGCAAGGGGTCCTCAAAAATGGCGGTTGGCTGACCGCGGCGCACCGCGTCAATCAAGTTCTGCATGCCAATCGGATCAAGGGACGATGGCTGAACGACGAGTAGGGCGGCGTACTTGTCTTGTTCGATTGGCGTCGCTGGATTGACAATGTCGACATCGTATTGTTTTTGGAGCTCCGTAATAAACAGCTCACGTCGCATTGGTTGCAGGCCTTCTGCGGTCATGATCGGATCACCAAATATCCTGGCATCCGTGCGGACGATCCCAAGCAGCGGTCGCGATGCTCTCTGGACCGTGTTGATCGAGCGAATCAGTTCGTATTCGACCGGGATCCCGTATTCAAAGAAAGGAACGACGACCCTTTCCATGCCGCAATTGAATGCTGCGCCCATGATCACGGCTTCCGATTTGAGCACGCCGCGCGATCGGCTTTGGAGTGACCGAGGGGTGATGCGATACCGCTCTTCGGCCAGGTGCGTCTGTTCGCTGAAGGGCTGTAAATCGTTGTGGATCCGCACTCGAATGTTCGTGCTGTACGACGCGAACTCGTTCAACATTGTGATCAAGTTATGTTTCGTTTGTACGTGAGATTCGGGGACGTCGCGACTGATGAAGGCTTCGATTTCGATTGGATGTCTCGGGTCGAGATCTTTGAGGATTTCAATCGTGTCCGGGGAGAGTGAGCTGATTTGTTCCTCGGTGGCGTCCAAGCGGAAATCGTGATTGGTGAAGAAATAGGTCATGCCACCAAAGGTGACCATCATCGCGGCAATACGAATCAGGTAGTGTCCGATTCGAGCGATGCTGTCTTTGCCTCCGAACCAGTGCCGAGTAGCGATCAGGATGATACTGATGTAGAGACCGACGGCGATTATTCCGGCGAAGTAGACGACCGAGGAAAGGCTGACTACACCACGTCCAAAGTCGTCAAACATCGCCGAGACGCTCCAGGACTTGATAAGGCGGCTGGCGCCCTCGTAGGGAATGATCGTGTCGATATTAGCGGCAAATGCGAGCGGAGCATTGAAGAGGACACCCAGTATAAAACCAACCGTAAGATTCTTCGTCCAAAATGAGGCGATCATGCCAACCGCAATCATCGCCAAGCCGGTTAACCAGTAGCCAAAGTACGTCGCGCACAATAGGCCCTGATCGAGCAGACCATAGGTCAACGACACCAACACCGCGTAATGGGAAAGTTGTGAAAAGACGAGCGAACACGTATAGATCGCCGCGGCTGCGCAATACTTACCGACGACGATGTCAAAATCGTCCGCCGGCAAAGTCAGAAGCAACTCGTCCGTTCCCTGGCGACGTTCATCGGCCCATAAACTCATCGTGATCGCCGGTATGAAGATCAACATGATGTAGGGCAGAAACTTGTTGAGTTGATTGAGATTCGCCAGATTGGAATTGAAGAATCCGTGCGGCCAAAACGCGGCTAATGATGTCAAAAGAACGAAGAGGCAGAGAAAGATATAGCCGGTCGGATTCATGAAGTACCCGACAAAGTTGCGTTTCAGGACGGCGAAAGCTGCTTTCTTATAGACGGACAACGGTAGGAGCACCAACAAGCAGGCTGCAAGAAACAAGGCATCCACAAAGACCAGGTAAATGATCTCAAGTAACATCGACGTGACCACGTTAGCTCACTCCTGTTGTAGCGAGAAGGTGCAATCGGGGATGGGAATTAATTCCTAGGCTTCGGGCGCCGATTGAGCCGTTCTTTTCCCCGTAAGGGCCCGGAAGGCCTTTTCTAGATCGCCGTATTCGTTTCGTAACTCGTCAATCGAACCATCGTAAACTAATAAACCCTCGTTGATCATGACCACTCGCGAAGCCATTGATTCCACTTCTTGTAGTATGTGTGTTGAAAGTAAGATCGTTTTTTCTTGGCCCAGACGCTGCATCGTGTCGCGGACGCCGCGTATCTGGTTGGGATCCAATCCGGCTGTGGGTTCGTCGAGTATCAAGACATCCGGTTCGTGGAGCATGGCCTGCGCCATGCCGACTCGTTGGCGATAACCCTTGGAGAGTTTACTGATCGGCTTGTGGACGACGCTACCCAAGTCGGTCAGTTCGATCGCCGCTTGGACGGCTTCCCCGCGTCGATCGGGCGCCATGCCGCGCGCTTCGGCAAAGAAATTGAGTAGACCAAAAGGCGTCATGTCCGGGTAGAGCGGGCCGTTTTCAGGAAGATAGCCCAGGTGTTTGGAGCCCGAGATACGGTCCGTCGTCATGTCGAATCCAGCGATCCGCGGTGTTCCTTCGGATGGGGCAAGATAACCGGTGAGCATTTTCATCGTCGTGCTCTTGCCGGCACCATTGGGGCCCAGAAAGCCGACCAACTCGCCCTTGTAGGCTTTGAATGAGACATTCCGGGAAGCCGCAAATACGCCGTAGAACTTTGAGAGGCCATCCGCCTCGATCATCGGTTGACGATTCGATGAGCTCACAGTCGTCGTATCGTCAACGGAGTGGTTGCTTTCGACATCGTTCAGATTTTCGTTCGACATGGTCAATCGTCAGTTATCCTTGGTGCAGGCCCAATCGCAAAACCGTAGACTCTAAACCCATTATTACGTGCGGAACTCCATTCTGGTTCGTGACTTCCGGCAAAAAAGTGCTCATTTAAGCGATGGCCGGTTTGGTCATTCTGCTGCCGATTTCATTCCGTTAAATTCGCTGGTGGTCTCATCGCGTCGGAACCACAATCGTGACGACCAATTACCGTCATCCGGCTCGGGAAAGTCCATTCGGAGGTGGACCCCTCGAGACTCTTTACGTTCCAGTGCTGCCGCCACCATCAGACGCGAAAGTGTCAGCATGTTTTGTAGTTCCCAACCGTCAGCGTTCAGAAATTGTCGGACCAATACGTATTTCCTCCAACCATCGATGGCCGAAGCCGCCTTTTGAAGCGATTCCCCAGTTCGCCGAACGCCGACATTCCGCCACATCAGGCTCTGTAGCGAATTTCGAATGTCGCCCAAATCGAGCGGCTCGTGCGGGCCCTCCACCGGGCTGTTTTCGATGGGCAGTGCCCGATAGTTATCTTTCATTGTTTTTGCCGCTGTAGCAGCACCACTTCCGGCGTGGGCGCCGTAGACGAGTCCCTCGAGCAGACTGTTAGAGGCCAAGCGGTTGGCGCCGTGTAGGCCTGTCGAACAGACTTCACCTGCGGCCCACAGGCCGTCGAGTGAACTATGGCCGTTCTGATCGACCGTTACGCCTCCAATCATATAGTGGGCACCCGGTCGGACTGGAATACGGTCACACGTAATGTCGATTCCAAACTTCTGGCAAGCCGCCGCGATTCCTGGGAAGCGACGAAGAACGAACTGAGCATCCAAATGACTTAGATCCAAGTAGACGCAGGAGTGTTGTGTCTTTTCCATCTGGCTGACAATCGCTTGCGAGACGATATCGCGTGGTGCGAGCTCTGCTCGCGTGTCGTACGATTGCATGAACCGAACGCCATCGCAATCGACCAACATACCGCCTTCACCTCGAATTGCCTCGGTAATCAAGCTGCGGCTACTGCCGGCGATATAGAGGACCGTGGGGTGGAACTGCATGAATTCTAAATCTCGAACCTCCGCGCCCGCCCGGTACGCCAACGCGTGCCCATCTCCCGTTGCGACTTTGGGATTCGTCGAGTCTCGGTACAGCCCCCCGGAACCACCCGTACAGAGAATCACTTGCTTTGCCCAAACGTACGTGATATCTCCCGTTGGCGACACCACGAGAGCCCCGCAGCAACGCTGATCGTGCGTCAACAGATCCAACGTAAACGTCCGCTCCCAAATGCGAACGTTGCTTAGCTGACGTGTCCACTGAATGACGGCTCGCATGACCTCTTTACCAGTGGCATCGCCCAACGCATGCACCACTCGATGGTGGCTGTGTCCACCCTCGCGGCCCAGGACGAGTTCGCCGTTTTCGCGATCAAATTGAGTTCCCCATTGCACCAGTTCTTCGATGCGGCGGGGCGCTTCACGTATCACCATTTCTACGACCTGGGGGTCGCACAAGTCACCGCCGGCTGTCAATGTGTCGTGCGTGTGGCTCTCAAATTCGTCCTGCGGGCCGAGAACCCCGGCGATGCCCCCCTGCGCATAGTTGCTGTTGGAAAGCTCCAGTTGGTCCTTGGTCACGACTAGAATCGACTGATCCGGCTCGGCCGAGTTTGCCGCGCGGAGCCCAGCGAGGCCCCCACCGATGATCAAGATGTCGGTAAAATAATGCGGCTGGTGTTTCGTGTGAAATGGAACCAGATAACGCGGTGTCAAGAACACGAAATGCTCCGTCTCAAGGGGGCGAGGACCGTTTTCGATGAGAACTAACTTAATCCGAAAATGGTGATTGGCGTAGCCCCTTGGCCGCCAGCTAGCACAAAGACGCACGTTTCCCTTTGATAAGCCTAAGCAATTCAGATCAGCCGTCGTGATTTTAGCGTTGGCACTACTTCGGCGGGCCGTCCGACTCGGCTTTTGCGGCGCTCTTGCGAAATGCTCTGAACTGCCGAAGGTACTTTGCCGGCGGTTGCGATCGACCACCAGACTCGCTGTTGCCTCCCACCGCGTCACGGCGGAGTTGTGTACGACGAACTTCGTCGGAAACGGGTTTCAGGCCAAGGCTCTTGAGGGCATCGGTCCACTGTCGCTTGCCAGAATCATCGCGTTTCGCGTCGCGTTGTAGCTTGTCCCACCGCTGCACGAAATCACGCAGGTCCTCTTTGGTCCATCCGACCTCGTCCAACAACTCGTCATCGGGTTCGCTCTGTTGATCGCGCAGATAGTCCAGGACCAATTCTGTCGCTTTTTCGGCGAATTCGACGTTACCTCGCTGCTCTGCGTACTTCGCGTCCGGCCCATCGTACGCGGTATGTTCTCGTCCTTGGCTGCCACCTTTGCCCACTTCGGAGCGGTTTCGACCAGCCGCCGAATCTTGTTCCATCTTGCCGTTTTTCCCCCGACCTTCCGAAGGACCCTTGTCGTTCGAAGTCGGTGGTTCCGTCTTGCCTACACGATCGTTCGTTGGGGCGTTGGCTGGGTCACCTGCGGAATGCCGTCCATTTTCCCTATCATCATTTTCGCTAGATCGTGTGGTGTCGGCTGGTCGATTAGAGGATTCCGATCTTTTAGGATCTTTTGAGCCGAATCTCTCGTCACCGTCTTTAAAACTAGGGTCATCGACGCCTCGACGCTGTCCTGTGTCGTCGCGTTCTCCCCGGTCGCTGCCGCGCCCATCGTCGCCCTCGTTCTGTTTCGAACCGAGTTGTTTGCGTTCCGTGGGTTTAGAATTGCTTTCGTCGTCAAGGTGTGAATCATCACCCACCTTGCCATCCCCATTCTCGGTATCCGCCCCGTCGCCAGCTTTGCGGAGTGACGCCTGACGTTCGTTTTTTTTCTGTTCCCCGTCTTGGCCACGCGACGCTCCCTCAACGGAATCTTGAGTCCTGTCGTCCGGTTCTGTATTCCCGTTTCTCTGGCGCTCGTTTTCTTGCCCTAACTCCTCAGATTCCTTGGTGCCTTTTCCCTTGCCCGAGGCACCCGATTCAGTTTTTTGTCCGTCTGCATCGTCTCCGTCACCTTGAGTCGTTTCCGGGGCCCCCAGTCGATGCTCGGCTGTTGAGTCGCTTTCACGTTTCGTTCCGCCGGGTGATGGGGACTTTCGTTCGCCGTCTTGATCGCTTTGAGGATCGTTGACTTCAGAGAATTTGGACCGTTGTCGGTTGGCAGGTTCGTTTTGTTTTCTTCCGCCTTGTTGTTTTCGCACGTACCTTTCCAAGCGTTCGATCAGATCGCCATCGTGAAGGTCTTCATTCGGACTTTTTTCACTCTCTTGGCCTCTGTTGTTTGCGGTCCGTTTTCGTCCAGATTCTCGATCGCTGGCTGCCGCCCCACCCGCGTCCTCACCCGTTTTGTTTTTACCACCGCCCTTAGCGCCGAGGCCATTGTCACCGTCCGCTTCTGTACCACGTCCTTCTCCGGCCTCCTGGCCACCACGAGAAGGCCCGGCACTGTTCTTACGCGCCGTGCTTGTTTGTGATTCATCGCCACCAGGGCCGCCGCCTTGTTCCACCGATTCGCTGTTTGAGCGTTGATCGTTCGGCTTCGATTCGCCGTCACCCAAGGATCCGCGTCCGCCACTGCCCTGGCCACCACCACCTCCCTCTGAGGCACTTTCACCTTCCTCGCCTTCGTCGCCTGTTTTTCCTTCTTCGCCATTCTCGCCGTCGTCGCCGCGTTTGCCGCCACTGTCGGTCTTGTCCTGCTCAGGCTCTCGACCCATTGGTTCTTTGCGCTCGGTGCCCGGCTTGGGCTTCTCTTGAAGCTCGGCGTCCGGATCAACTTCCTTGTTCCCATCGTCCTTTGTCGTTGGTGGACTCGCGGGAGATTCGGATGGATCTTTTTCGTCATTCGGACCGTCCTTGTTGGGACCGTCTGGAGAGCGACTTTTTTCGAGGCCCTGTTTGTTTTCGTCCGATGCACTTTTGGCAGGCTCTACCTTGTCGGATGCAGTCGATTTTGCCGATTGGGGGTCCAGCGGCGGAGCGATCAAGATCTCGTATTCCGGCGTGTTCACGACATTGGCCGCAGGTTTACCTTGCCAGTGGCGGTTGTCGGCGGCAAATCCACGGAAACGCACAACATCGCCGGCCGCCAAACCGTGCTTCAAGGGACGAAATACATAGGTCTCCACGACTTGGCCGGTGACACCGTCTGGCGACTGAAGCAGCGATTCCTTAAAAACACGCTGCTCGTTGCGGACGCCCTCCAATCGCAATTCAGTTACGCCAAAGTCTGGGTCAACCGCTCGGATTTCGATTGCCAAGTGACGATCCAACGGCAGCTCGACCCGACGCGTTTCGGGTTCGAGGATTTCGACCATTGGTTCTAGATCCGATTCCACTCGAATACGGTGTGTTACGGGGTGCTCGTTTTGCTGCCCTGCTGTTGTCGTAAACACGATGCAATAAGAGGTGTGGGTCGCAGTCGTGCGATCTGATTTTAGCTCCAGCGTAAACTCACCAATTGCCTGTTTGTCTTGTGTCTGCATTGCGATCGATTCGTATCGCTTCTTTGGTTCACGGCCTTTTTCGGGCACATCAAAGAGGATCTCGGCTGACTTGATAGGCAGGTTCGCCGCGGCGATAATCTTCACTCGCGTTCCTTCGAGGCCACGAATGATCGGGCTCGTCGAGAATCGTTCTGTTTCGTTGGTATACGATGGTGGTCTGTATCGGACACTCTCCAATCGGATGAGCGGTGCGTCGACGACATCCAGTCGATAATCGGACGAGCGAGCATCGCCAGCCAGAATTCGATAATCAAGCGAGCTGTCCAATCCACCATCCTCAAAGAGCTCGACGCTGTAGATGATTCCATCCTTTTCGACCTTGGCCTTCTCCATGTTGAGCTGTCGGTCAACGAATCGGCCATCCGTTGTCGAATAGCTCAACTGGACGGTTTCTGGTTTGCTGGTCCCGGCGATCTTCACCGTGACGGTTTGCTTCTTACCCAGGAACACTTGGCAATTTTTGGGCGTCACGTCGACGATCTCATACCGTGTCGCTGGTTGGACGCTCGACCAAGGCATGATGACGCGGTGGAGCGACTGAAGTGGGTCCTTTGGTGACACCACCTTGTAGATCGCACAGCAAGCGATCACGATGGCAAGCGCGTACCCGTATCGAATCAACAGTGATTTGTCGACGGCTGCATCGACGTGTTCGGTCTGGATGTCATGGGCCGCCTGGTCCTCCAGGGCGACGTACATGCCAGGTGCCAATTGCTTAACTTCGCGACGCAACAGCAGATAGTTGATCAGGCTATTCTTCAACGACGGCGTACAAGTCTCGATCGCGCGGGCCGCATAGACGGGATTAATTCGTCGTAGAATTAGCGGTAACAGTTGTCGAAAGGTGACCACACCCAAAAAACTCAATAACACCAGCAATGAAAACCAGCGCCCGAGCACGCCGAACGACATCAGCCAATGGTCAACGGCGACAACCACCAACAAGTAAGTCATCGTCAAGACGAGCAATTGCAGGCTGACGATGCCCGCATCGACCCTCTTGACTTGCCTGCCCGTCTGCTTCAGACGTTGGTCAATTTGCTGAGAATCGGCTGAAACGTTCTGTTCTGAGCTTTGTGAGGGCGGCGGTGATGTGACTGTTGAGGACATGCTTTGTGCGGTAAATTATGTGGTAAATTGCTTACAGGAAAGAGGTTACGCTAAAAATCGTGGTGCGGGAAGACAAATTGACCACGACTTTCTTATTATATGACGAATTCGCCCAATCCAAAGTTTTATCGTGTCTTTCATGCTCCCCGAATCCGCTGTTTTGCTGCTTCACGAGGACGACAATGTTTGTGTGGCGATTCAACCGCTCTCCAAAGGTGACACTTTCACAGGTTCCATCGGCAGAATCGTTGTTGTCGAACCCGTCCGATTGGGGCACAAGATCGCGCAACGCGACATCGCCAAAAGGCGAGTCGGTGCTGAAGTACGGTCAGATCATCGGCGTCGCTTTGGAACGTATCGAAGCCGGGAGCTTGTCTTGGAGACGAGGAGTTTGTGCCCTGGACGATCGGACCCATTCTCTAGAAGGATCCACCGCAGCTGTCTACAAGATTTGGAGTGCGGTGACTTGTCACCGCTTTTCTAGCGACTCGTAACATGACAATTCTCCAAAGTGACTCTCTTTGGCGGTCGGAAAACAAGCTACTGCACAAGGCGTCGCAAGTCGCTTTCCAGCGCGTCTTCACCCTCTTGGAATTCAATTCCGATTCGCAAGCTCCATAGTGGCACAGAGCCGATTTGATCGATCATCAGCTTGACGAGGTCCTTGCGAGTACAGACAAATGCGGCGTCAGAAGTGGACTCCACACGATCAAGCAAAGCCTCGACGTCTTCGCGGCAGTAGGAATGGTGGTCGGGAAACACCTGTAGGTCGCGGACATCCAAGTCAAGGTGCTCGAGAGTTTGACGAAACCCGTCCGGGTTCCCAATTCCACAAAATGCGAAGAGGCGGCGATCCAGTAATTCGCTCAGCGGTAAGCACTCGCCGGCAGCGTTTTCCCAGTGCATTGGTTTGTGGGACAATTCGAACCAGCGGGCTTGCGGCGCGAAGCGAGCCACTTGCTCGCGAATTTCTTTTCGCCTGGCTCGATCGACGAGGTCTGCGCGAGACAGGCCCACCCAGTCTGCCCGAGCCAGATTATGTAGAGGTTCTCGCAAGACACCACGAGGCAGGAGATGTTGGAATCCAAACGGTTCCAAGGCGTCCAGTAGCACGATATCGAGATCGCGCCCCAACTGTCGGTGTTGGAATCCATCGTCCAGCACGATGCACTCGCACGCCAGTTCTTCGACCGCAACGGTCGCCGCCTCGACGCGTTTCGGGTTCTGTAGATGTGGGACGTCGGGCAGGCTCTGCTCCAACTCGATCGCCTCATCGTTTTGCGCGCCAGCTTCGGCACCATACCCGCGGCTGATAATCACCACTCGGCGCTGCCAATCTCGCAGTCGCCGCGCTACCCATTCGACCACCGGTGTCTTGCCCGTGCCACCTGTGGTGATGTTGCCCACACTCACGACGGGAACGTCAACCCGTGTCGGGACTCGACGGCCGCTGTCAAAACGACGATTTCTCCATTGGATGCCGAGGTAATACGCTGGCTCGGCCAGCGACAGGGCGGCGCGCATTGCCGTTGCCGACACGCCTCGTCGGCGACCGCTCATCACTTCAAACAACCATTGGGGATCCCAACTCATGAATCCTGCAATTCATCCTATGCAGAGCCAGCTGTGCGCCGTGAAATCCGTCTCATTAACCACTCACTTTGTCTTGTCAACCCGGCCGTCTAGGACCTTGTTCATGCTGGCGTGGATCCGAGGTAGACGGCCGTAAGAGTCGTTGTGTTTTAGACAGTATTTACGCAATTTCTGTGTCAATTCACGAATCAGGTCACGATGTTTCTCTTCCTCAAATATGTTGATTCGCTCCTGTGGGTCATTGTCCACGTCGATCAACCAGGGTGCTTCGATGGAAGAGTAGACTAACTTGTATTGATGCGTCGTCACTGCAAGCCAGGGACCTCTCGGCGTACTTCGCAGGAAGCAGATATCCTCCCACGATTGAGCTTTCCCGGTAAACAAAGGTGCTGCGTTGCGACCGTCCACGGCGATGTCATAAGGAGCGTCCAAAAGGTCCATGATGGTCGGAAGGAAATCAACACAGGAGAGCGCTTCGTCGGTGACCGTGCCGGCCTTGATCTTGCCCGGACAATGAATCAAGAACGGGATACGAGCGGACCCTTCATAGGGTACTCCCTTATTCAGCCGACCGTGTTCTCCACACAGATCGCCGTGGTCGGAGGTGAAGACGATAATCGTTTGGTCAAGTATTTTTTCTTCGCGCAGAGCGTTCAGGATTCGGCCCACGTTGTCATCGATGCACTTTACCATACCGTAGTAGGGAGGCATTAGACGTCGTAACTGCGCGGCAGTGACGTCGGTGCTGCGGCCCCACGCGGGTGTTTGTTCACGAGGTTTCTTTAGCGTGGCAGGGATCGGCACCTCAACGTCCTTGTACATCGTGTCATACGGCGCCCTGACCGTATTGGGGCCATGCGGGTCGGGGATGGCAATCATGTAACAAAATGGGCGTTGCCCATTCTTGTGAATAAAGTCGATCGCCTTGGCGCATAACCAGTCCGTCGAGAAAGACGTTTCATCGGCACCTTCGAGCCCGTAGTTTGGTTGGTCCATGGCGTTTCGGCTGCCGACTTGCGGTCCCATCGGAGTATCAACGAACTTCTTCCAGTGACCCCGGTTGAACATGAAACGGTTGTCTGCAAAACCGAATTGTCGCTTGGGAGCCCACTGAGGTTTGCCATCACCATCTAAGTGCCATTTGCCAGCGTACCCGGTCGCGTAACCCTGCCGCCGAAGCAACTCAGCAAACGTCACGATCGAATCATTCAATGGAATGTTGTTCGTTACGACTGGCGTTTTTTGTGGGTAGAGGCCTGAGACTAGAGATGCTCTCGATGGGGAGCAGACAGGCGTTGTAGCGTAGAACCTCTGGCAAAGATCTCCATGGCGCGCAATCCAGTCGATGTTCTCGGTCTCGACAATCGTTCCTCCATAGCACCCCAAAGTGCCGAAGTGGTGCTCGTCCGTCTGAATGATCACCAGGTTTTTTCGCGTGGGTGCACCAGTCGCCACAGGCAGGATCGAGTAAAAGGCAAACAGCAGCGTGGCGGCGAACTGGGCGTTCCGTAGAATCGAGTGATTGGACATGGCCGGGCAGGTTCTCAGGGTGACGGTGGGTGAGTTTGCACCATGGTACCATCGCGAGTGATCTTCGGCGTCGAGTTTTCGTGGTGAATGGTGCAAACAGGATGTCGGAAGGGCGGAAGAAGCAATGCCGGAGAAGAGGGATCGGATCTGCCAGGCGGGATGTTGGTGGCAGCGAGCCAGGGCAGCGTCGGAAAGTTCGATACGTGGACGCCGCGAGGAGGTTGACTCAATCGACACTAATCGAGTTGATCACACGGACCTGGCCAACCATGTGGCGAATAAGTTCCTGCGCCAATTGCTTGTGGTAAAATGATTCCACCCGACCGCTTAACAGGAGATTTTGCCCAGCTTCTTCGACAACGATATTGCGAAGATCGTAAATGGGACTTTCGTTAAGCGCCTGGCGAGCCATCTCCAATGAAGTGGTTGAATCGATCATCGTTACACATCCTTGCTGTTATGCCGCCGAACGACGACGTCTGTACCCTGCCACCTGAGCCAATAGTCTTGTCGCTTTACTGGTTACCTTGAGGGAGTATGACCAGAGCAATGACCGCAGCAAAATCCATGATGCTGATGCTAGCTGTACGCCACGGGGCGTCGACCGGTTCTACCCGTTGGGACGCCTAAGGTGGGAAGGAGGGCAATCCATTACGAAGGTGAGAATCATGGCGAGGGAACATGCACCCATTCCGATTCATCAACCTCATTGTCATACTTTACCTAATCTGAAGTCAAGTCGTTCTTGTATCAAATGTTGGTAGAAAGCGGAACGACTTTCTGGTTTCTTTCCATCTCAACCGCCCGCGCGGACTAATCGCCCCTAACGATGTGAGCGGATTCATGTCCCACACCACCATCGACTCTCCAACAAGTTCGGCGCTTGATCGGCTCTGTGAACGACTTGCCGATGCGGCGACAGATTTGAACGGGGCGGATGCCTGGCCTGCCGAGCAATTGCGTTGGTGTGGCGAGAGCGGCGTTTATCGTTGGTTCTTCCCCTTCGAACACGGGGGGGTGGATTGGTCCGCCGCTGACATATATCGAGGTTATTTGCGGTTGAGTGCCGCATGTTTGACGACGACGTTCGTAATCACGCAGAGTATGGGAGCCTGCAATCGCATGATTGCGAGTCAGGCCACCGAGTGTCAACGATGGCTGCCCGGCCTAATGGATGGAAGCGTCTTTGCGACGCTGGGGATCTCCCATCTTACCACCAGCCGCCAGCATGTTGCGCCAGTACTGCAAGCTGCACCGAGTGGTGACGGCGGCTATCTGCTTAACGGCTACTGTCCATGGGTGACCGGCGGCCGCAAGGCAGATTTGTTGGTGATTGGCGCGACACTCAGCGATAGCAGGCAGATCATGGCGGTTGTCGACACGAAATCCGCCGGAGTGCAGGCTCCACAGCATGTCGAACTGGTGGCATTGACGGCCAGCCAGACGGGCATGGTCGAGTTTTCGGACACTTGGATTCCCGGGTCGTCTGTATTGGCTGGCCCTGTCGAACAGGTAATGAAACAGGGAGTCGGTGGTCGAACCGGTGGTTTGCAGACTTCCATCTTGGCGACTGGTTTGGCGGGAACGGCCAGTCGGTATTTGAACCAGGAGGCTCGACGTCGGCCCAACATGTTAGAAGTGGCGGATGAGTTCGCGCAACAGGTCGATTTGCTTGAGCGAGAGCTGCTCGCGGCGGCTGATGGATCGACTGAGCATACGAACGAGGAACTGCGCACTCGGGCCAATAGTCTTGTTCTCCGCGCGACTCAAGCGGCGATGACGGCGGCCAAGGGCGCCGGGTACGCGGCGAGACATCCGGTCGGCCGTTGGTGCCGAGAAGCACTTTTTTTCCTAGTATGGAGTTGTCCCGAGCCCGTGCTTTACGCCAATCTATGTGAGTTGGCTCAGTTTGGCGATTGACGGTCAATCGCGATTTGCTATTGGATTTTGGATATATCGTGTCGCGTCCGACGATGATGTGAGAGGGAGAACGATTCGTTTGATGAACGCTTATCTGACCATGATTAAAGGGTCCCGGACCGGCGAGCATTTCGCTTTGGACACGACGCAAGACAATCGACTTGGCCGCGGCATTGACTGCAATGTCGTGTTGACCGATCCGCTTTGTTCGCGAGTTCATGCTGTCGTGCACTTTGAAGACGGCGAGTGGTGGGTTCGTGACGCCGGAAGCCGCAACGGGACGTACGTCAACGAACAGAAGATTGACGAAGCTCGAATGTCCGAGCGCGATGTGCTGCGGGTTGGCGATTGCCGGTTTTCCTTTTCTGAAACACGAGTTGGCTTGGGAAACTCGGGCGATACGGTCGAGTCGGTGGCGTCGATGACTCAGACCTTGGTGCAAGAATCGGACGCGCTTGACAGTTCAGGGGACGTTGCCCTGGACGTGCTAAAATCCCCAGATCACGTCGACCGGATCTTGGTGCTGCACCAACTATCTGTGCGGTTGCTTCGTTCTAATGATTCAGTGGAAGTCCTGCAAATTGCCTTGGAGTTGTTGCACGCACAGTGTGGCGCAACTGTTGTCGGCTATCTGTCGCTGATCGATGGGGTCCTGAGACCGAAAACTGTCATTCCTCACGATCGTCAACAGGAATTGGAGTTGAGCCAACATCTGACAACCATGGTGAGCGAGCGGCGTCGCGCTATTTGGGTTGACACGCAAACTGCTTCGTCCAAGTCGGATAGTCTGGCGCACTTTGCCGATGCGATCTGCATTCCGTTGTTGCGCGATGGCGCCACGTTTGGCGCGCTGCATCTTTATCTTGAGAGCGGCCATTTTGAGCAGCGGGACTTTGAAATGGCCATTTCGGTTGGACAGATTCTCTCCTTTGCTTTGGCGCGGGCGCAACAGGAAGAGGTGCTTCGCGCCAGCCACGATAGAGTGGTTCAACAGAACGCGAGTTTTGACGAGTTGATTGGTGTGAGTGCGCCAATGGAGACTCTCAAGTCGCGGATTCGACGTCTCGCGGTCGCGTCGGGCTCGGTTCTCGTTCGTGGCGAAAGCGGCACTGGGAAAGAGCTGGTATGCACTGCGATTCACCGGGCAAGTGGTCGAGCCGACCGGCCGATGTTGGCGGTCAACTGCGCTGCGATCCCTCGCGAGTTAATGGAGAGTCAACTTTTTGGGCATAAGAAAGGCGCGTTTACCGGGGCCGATGTCGATCATGTGGGGTGGTTTCAACGCGCCGATGGCGGGACGCTGTTCTTGGATGAAGTCAGTGAGATGACGTTGGAGGGACAGGCCAAACTGCTCCGTATTCTCGAGGGGCATCCCTTTCATCCGGTGGGTGGGACCTAAGAGGTGCAAGTCGATGTTCGTGTGGTCGCTGCGACCAATCGCGACTTGCAGCAGTTTGTGAAAGCAAAACAGTTTCGTGAAGACCTTTACTACCGCCTGAGCGTCTTCGAACTGATTATTCCCCCGCTTCGCGACCGCGGCGAAGACATCGAGGCATTGGTCGATTTCTTCCTCGACCACTTTCGTCGCCAACACGGCCGTCCAAAACTCGAACTCTCTCCCAAAGCTCGCCAAACGTTGCTTTCCTACCATTGGCCTGGAAACGTACGCCAGTTACGCAACGTCATCGACAGCGCGGTGGTGATGGCAGACGAAGTGATCGAGTCGGATGTGTTTGGGCTCCGCGACGTGTCCAGCGACGATCTCGGTAGCCTGAAGCTCACTGACTGGGAAAAAAAGCTGATCGCTCAGGCGCTGCAAAAGACGCAAAATAACATCCAAGATGCCGCCAAACTGCTCGGAATTGGCCGAGCCACGCTTTATCGGAAGCTCGACGAATACGGTATGCGAGACAAGTGACGACCCACATTCCGGCCCATGCCCACATTGGTTCGCAAGTCTTGCTCGACAATTTGACGACAATATGCCTGAGCCCCTAGTATACCTGAGCCCCTCGTGCGCCGATTGATTGATGAAGCCAAAAACTTGCTTCTGGAGCCGGGGTAGGTTGATATTTTGGCATGTATATGATGTCGAAGCCGATGAAGAGTGTGGGGTCGACCAGCTGACGAGATCCGACTTGCCTCGTTGTGGGGATATCGATAGGATCCCGTCGGTTGTAAATTATCTAAACTACGTATTTTCATGCGATTTGTCCCGCGTTAAGTCGAGTGGCTGTTTTCCGCCCGTGCACTTGACGCAGTAGAGGAGTCACGATGCGAGTTCCCAGAATCTTCCACGGTCGTTCCGGTATAGTCGTTGCCGTCATGTTGGCTTCAACGCTGACCGTCGGCGTATTCCGATTGGTGGCCGCGGACATCGATGGCCCAAAGCCTCGGGACATGGAGGTGACCAAGGAGGTCGCCAGGTTGTTAGAGCACAGCCATCTGTTGCGACATCGTGTGGACAATGAAACAACAAAGCGTGGTCTAAAACAGTTCCTGGAGGCCTTTGATCCACTGAAGGTCTATTTTACTCAGGCCGATGTGCAGCACTTTCAAAGTAGCCAAGCGGAATTGGCGACAGCCATTCGTGACCGCGGTGACATTCGTTTTGCCTACGACGTCTATTACCGTTTCAGCGTTCGCGTCGCCGAGCGCGTGAAGTTAGTCGAGGAGCTGCTCGCCGGAGAGTTTGACTTCACATTAGACGAGACAATGCAACTCGACCCCGATACGGTCGATTACGCGGCGAGTGACGCCGAGATGCGAGACCGGTGGCGAAAGCGTTTGAAGTACGATTTACTGGACCTCAAAGCGGACAAGATTGTCAGTGAAGAGGCGACGGCCAAACTGATCCGCCGGTACACGAGCTTCCGCAACCGCATGAGACAAACGAGTTCTGACGAGTTGTTGGAAATGTATCTGACGTCGATGACGAGCGCATACGACCCGCATACCTCCTACATGTCTCCATCAACGTTAGAGAACTTTCAGATCATGATGAGCCTCAACTTGGAGGGCATCGGTGCGAGGTTGAGTCAGGAGGACGGGTACACCGTCGTAAAAGAGATTCTGTCGGGTGGCGCGGCTTCCAAGCAAGGTGAGTTGAAAGCGGAGGATCGCATTGTAACGGTTGGACAGGGCGTCGACGGTGAGTTGGTAGACATCGTGGACATGAAGTTGAATGACGTTGTAAAACTCATTCGCGGCAAGCCCGAGACGATTGTCCGATTAGGGGTCAAGTCGGGTAGCGTTGCCAAAACGAAGATCTTGATTATCGTTCGCGCCAAAGTGCCACTCAGCGAAAGTGAAGCCCGTGGAAAAGTGTTTGAAGTCCAGAACAATGGCGTCGTGGTGAAGATAGGTGTAATCAACCTACCGAGTTTCTACATGGACATGGAAGCCGCTCGGCGGAACCTGCGCAACTACAAGAGCACCACACGCGATGTCCGGCGAATCATCGGTTCGTTCCGTGAAGAGGGCGTGAACGCTGTGGTCGTCGACTTGCGAAAAAATGGAGGTGGCAGTCTCAACGAGGCCGTGTCACTCACCGGACTATTCATCGCTGACGGGCCTGTCGTCCAAGTTCGCGACCTAAGCGGCGATCGCGAGGTGTATTCGGACGACGATCCGAGCATTGTGTGGGCGGGGCCATTAGTGGTCGTCACGAGCAAGTTCAGTGCGAGTGCCAGCGAAATCCTGGCCGGTGCAATTCAGGACTACGGACGTGGGCTGATCGTTGGTGATCCATCGACGCATGGAAAAGGCACTGTGCAGAGCCTGCAACCGATCCGAGTTAAAGGCCTGGCCAGGTTCTTTGGTCCGGACCTCGGAGCGTTGAAGATCACGATGCAACAGTTTTATCTGCCCAAAGGCGCTAGTACGCAGCGACGGGGCGTACTTTCCGACGTCGTAATTCCCTCGCTAGCAGAGCACCGTGCGTTGGGTGAAGAGGATCTTGATTTTGCCGTGCCGTTCAGAAAAGTCGACCCAGTGCCTCATCGATCCTACAGCATGGTGAAAGCCAAAGTTCTCGAGCAGGTGAGAGTGAACTCGGCGGCCAGAATCAAGGAATCGGCTGACTTTACCAAACTGGCGCGGATCATCGACGCGTTCAACGAACGCAAGGATCGAAAAACGATCCCGCTCAACGAGAAAAAATTCTTTGCCGAGCGCGATACGATCGGCGATGTCGAAAAGGATTTGGCCAAAGAGTTAGCTAGTGACTCGAACGAAATCGAACGCGATTTCTTTCTGGACGAGATCTTCGGAATCACGGTCGATTATGTAAACGGCCTGGGAAACCAGTCCGTGGCAGTGGCTCGGTAATGTGTGGCACTGATTTCGCCAGTGTCTTGTGAACTGCACGCGCTAGTGTCTTGTCGTTAGCATCGCGTGATCTTTTCAAGAGCCCGAGGCTAGCGCCTTCGGCTCAAATCCACTTGCCTTGCAACCCAGCCCAATGAGTTCACTGTACCACACAAATCTCTGATGGCGTGGGCGTTGAAGTTCGCTCGAAGGTCGGCATTCGATTTGTCATCAGTTATTTGTCATTTCAATTTCGGAATCCTAACGGATGCGTTTGAATGTGGAATGAGAAACTCCGTGGACCTTCACTGGTTTTTCGACCAACCAAGTCCGCAACCCGATGAGCCCAACGGGCTGGGATGTGTGCAACGAATTTTTCCTAGGCGGGAAAGCTCAATCCGTCGTATGCCAGGGCCATGCCCGGCGGTAGTTTCGCGTTGGTCGACGAGTGATCGAGTCGGCAGGAGATATGAGTGAAATAGGTTTGCCGCGCGCCGAGTTCTCTTGCCAGTTCGATCGCTTCATCGAGCGAGAGGTGTGTTGGGTGTGGTATGGGTCGCAAGGCGTCCAGGACAAGTACTTCCAGTCCGGCCAATTGCCGTTTGGTTTCCAGCGGCATTTCCTTCACGTCGGTGCAATACGCATTGTTGCCAAGTCGAAATCCGAGGACGTCGAACCGAGGTCCATGGTGAAGACGCACGGGAACGACTTCCCCGCCGAGGACCGAAACGGTTTCCAGCGGCGCGATTGCGTGAAATTCAAGGTTGGGGCATGATCCACGGTGTGTTGGTTCGACGCTGTGAAATGCGTAGTCGAACACCGTTCGAATACGCCGTTCGACACTTGCTTCGCAGTACAGGTGAACCGGCCCCTCGAGGTAGAATTGAAACAGACGCAGGTCATCGAGCCCCATCAGATGGTCGGTGTGTTCATGCGTGAACAGCACCGAATGTACCACCCCGATTCGCTCGCGCAACAACTGCGTCCTCAGGTCAGGTGGCGTGTCGATCAACAGGTTGCCGTTGGGGAGTCCAACGATCGCGCTGCAACGTGTGCGGCGGTTGAGTGGATCACCACTTTGGCAGACTGCGCAACCGCAGCCGATTGCCGGCACGCCGACGCTTGTGCCGGTGCCCAACAGGACCCATTTTCCTTCGATCGACTTTGTTGCGGGAACTTTCACGTGATATTGGGGATTTTTGACCGATTTCTAATGAGTAATGCGTTTGTCCGTTATCTCCGCGCAGTGGGCCGAAGCCAAGGGGTGGTAGACCAGACAGGGTCGACTCGTGACCGTGGTAGGCGAAACTGACAAAGTGTCCTGTGGTATGGCGGGATGGAAATGGTATGGCGGGATGAAAAAGAGGATTTTCGTCGCCGCCCGGCGACTATTTTCTGCCCAACGAGCGCGAGTGCCACTGAAACGACCGCAGTTGACCCCAATCGGCGATCGCAATAAACTATGACGGCGGAAAACGTTACGTATTCTGGCCGACCCGTTGACACTTTTGGGTCCCATGCGGTGGGGGAGTCCCTTGTCGTACTTTCTTGCACCAACGCCTTCGCGGTGCGAGATATGGGTGAGTGGCTTGGGTCCGCTTGAGTAGCTGCCGGAACGGCAGGTGCTAGGGTCAACTGGCTGGGCGGATCGACATTGTCGATTGGACGTCTTCTTCTCACCGTATCAACCGGGCCTGTGGGCCTTTGTGAGTAGATTTTGACCACCACCAACATTCGGCTGAGCTTGACGAGGTCCTCGGAAACCAGTCATCGGAAACCAATCATCCGCACACGAATCAACTCAAACCGACCACTCGATAGAAAAATATGAACGTATTGGAATTGATGTGGGACGGGACCACCGCGTTCTTCAGTTCGCTGCTTAGCGGATTCGAAAAAGGCGTGACTGCTGTTTTCGGTTCGTCGAACGCACGTCACGTTAAAAGAATGCACGTCAAGGTCGAAGCTATCAGTCTCCTGGAGCCGAAGTATCAGGCGATGAGCGACGACGAGTTGCGCGAGCAAACGAAGTTCCTTCGCGAGCGTCTGGCCAACGGCGAGGAACTTGAGAACATTCTTCCCGACGCCTTCGCGATGTGCCGCGAGGGCGGCATTCGGTTCTTGGGAATGCGGCATTACGACGTGCAGCTGATTGGTGGCATGGTTTTGCATTCGGGGGCCATTGCGGAAATGGTGACGGGGGAAGGAAAGACGCTCGTTGCAACACTCCCGGCCTACTTGAATGCGCTTAGCGGCAAAGGAGTGCATGTCGTCACTGTGAACGACTATCTGGCTCGGCGAGACATGGAGTGGATGGCACCTCTGTACATGGGGTTGGGTCTAACGGTTGGTACGATTCAGAGCAACATGGCCGTGGCAGAGCGGCAGGCGGCCTATTCTTGCGACATCACCTACGGCACGAATAACGAGTTTGGTTTCGACTATTTGCGTGACAACATGCGTCCGGCAGCTCGTGGTGATCATCGATTCCCTTCACGCTATCAGCAATCACAGGGCCGCCTCCACTTTGCAATCATCGACGAAGTGGACAACATTCTGATCGACGAAGCGCGAACACCGTTGATCATTTCGGGCCCCGCTCATGAAAACGTGCGCAAGTACCCGGACGCGGACCGCATTGCGCGGCAGTTGAAAAAGGAGAAGCACTTCAAGGTCAATGAAAAGGACCACAACGTTGGTCTGACCGACGATGGTGTGAGGGAAGCCGAGCGACTTGCGGGAGTAGAGAGTTTCTATACGGCGGGCAACATGGAGTGGCCTCACCTGCTCGACAATGCGCTCAAGGCCCATTATCTCTACAAATGCGATGTGAATTACGTTGTCAAAGATGGCGGTGTCGTGATTGTCGACGAGTTCACCGGACGTTTGATGGAAGGACGTCAGTGGAGTGACGGTTTGCATCAGGCAGTCGAGGCCAAAGAAAAAGTAAAGATCAAGGAAGAGACGCAGACATTGGCCACGATTACGTTGCAGAACTATTTCAAGCTGTACAACACGATCTGTGGAATGACTGGTACGGCTCTTACTGAGGCGACGGAGTTTTGGAAAATCTATGAGCTCGACGTCCTCGCGATTCCGACGAATCGACCGATGCAGCGACGCGAGCATCCCGACGTGATTTACCGATCGGAGCCGGAAAAATATAGCGCGGTCGCTGACGAGATCGAGCGGATTCACCGTTGGGACGTGGTGGTGCTCAAGGATCACACCGAACTGTGGGGTGAGATCGTTAAGGAAAACGACGAGCAGATTGAGTTTCGCGAGCAGCAGGCGAAGGAAATCAAGAAGTACAATCGATCCGATCTGCGGGCGGTGGAGCCCAAGGGCCGCCCGATGCTGGTCGGTACCGTTTCGATCGAGAAGAGCGAACGTCTTTCCCAGTTACTGACGCAGCGGGGCGTAAAGCATGAAGTTCTCAATGCCAAGAACCATGGTCGAGAGGCGGAGATTGTAGCTCAAGCCGGCCGAGGATATGCGGTCACGATCGCGACGAACATGGCAGGTCGAGGAACGGACATTGTTCTTGGCGGTAACTCGGACACGCTTGCCTGGGCCCGACTGCAGGACACGTACAACACACGTTTAGATGTCCCTCACTCGGAGTGGGAAAGTCTGGTCGATCAGATCAATATTGAAGAGGGAATGGAGGAGAATGGGAATCAGGTGAAATCACTCGGTGGATTGCATGTTATCGCCACCGAACGTCACGACGCACGTCGAATTGACTTGCAGCTTCGCGGACGGTGCGGTCGTCAGGGCGACCCAGGTAGCAGCCGCTTCTTCCTGTCGCTTGAAGACGACTTGATGCGGATATTTGCCGGTCCGTGGGTAAAGTCCATCCTCGAACGACTCGGAATGAAAGAGGGCGAGCGGATCGAGAGTCGCATGGTGACTCGCCGGATTGAGGCAGCTCAGAAAAAAGTCGAAGAGCGGAACTTTGAGATTCGCAAAAACCTGCTTGAATACGACGAGGTCATGGATGAGCAACGAAAGCGAGTCTATAGTTTTCGCCAACGTATTTTGGACGGTGTCAACTGTCGCGACCTAGTCGCTGACATGATCCGCGAACAGTGCGAAACTCACTTGGACGTGTTTTTGGCGAGAGACTATTCGGAAGACTCCTTCGCCCGATTCGCCGGTTCTCGGTTGGCAACTCAATTAGACGTCCGCGATTTTCGCGGGATGACCTATGAGTCGGCGATTGTATTTGCCCGCGAGGAAGCGGTACGCCACGCTCATACGGCCGTGCAAGGGGCGATTGACGAGAACCTTCCGTCCGAAGCTCCGGAAGAGTGGAATTGGAGCGCCTTGGCGAATTTCGGCAATCAAACATGGGGCTTGCAGCTCCGCGACCGAGACTTAAAGAAAGTCGGTCACGAGGGCGTGTCCGAGTTCCTGATCGAAAAAGCGGAAGAGGCGATCGAAAAAGTCGACTTGTCCGAGGGCGAACCGCTGCTGGATTCAGAGTACTCGCAACGCTCGGTGATCGAGTTTGCGCGAAATAAATTTGGCATTGAAGTCGAGCTAGACGAGATTCGAGAAATCGAGCCCCAAGCTGTCACGGAACTCGTTTTTGAGCGAGCAACGGAGGCGTATGTACAACGTGAGAGTGAATACCCCGTTCTGGCAGCCATGGTTCAATTTGGCGAAGAGACGTCGAGCGGAAAGCGTATCGACCGCGAAAAGCTATTGGAGTGGGCGGCTCAGCGTTTCGATGCTGATGTCTCTCGTGAAGACGTGCGCGGCATGCAGCGCGAAGAGCTGCTCGAGTTCCTAATCAGACTGAGCCGAAATTCGCAGAGCAAAGTGGACGAGTTGAGCGAGAGATCGGCTGAGAAGGTTGACAGCCTGTTTGGAGATGCCGTACCCAATCAGACTTTGCGTTTGGTGGCTGGCCGAGACGGTGAGGCCGACTTGGCCGATTGGATCAAAGAACACCTACACGCCGAAGTCGACTCTGCGGAGCTCGGAGAATTAGAGCGTGACAAGGTCTTGGCTCGATTGGAGAGCAAGGTTGAAGATGTTTGTCGTCCAGAAATGCGCCGCATGGAGCGGTCGCTCCTGTTACAGATCATTGACACGGCCTGGAAAGACCATCTGCTTGTCATGGATCGGCTGCGCAGCAGCGTTGGACTCGCTGGCTATGCTCAGTTGGACCCGAAAGTCGAGTACAAGCGTGAGGGGATGCGTTTGTTCGAAGACATGTGGACAGCTGTCAATGAACATGTGACCGACTTAATTTTTCGTATGGAAGCATTGGATGAGGATTTCATTAGTTCCACATGGGTCGAAACGGAAGCTCGACACGATGATGCGAGTACGGCAGCCGACATTGTGAGTCAACAACAGGACGATATCAGCAATCAAAGTGGCGATGGCAAGAGGTTGGAACCAATTCGCAATCGATCGGCGCGACTCGGTCGCAACGACCCCTGTTTTTGCGGAAGTGGCAAGAAATATAAGAACTGCTGTTTACGAAAAAGCTGACCGCTGACCACTGCTGGGAAAGGAGTTCCAGTGAATCGAATCATTCCAGCGATAGGGATGCTCGGTTTGAACGTCATTTACCTTGCCGTTCTGACGGTCTGTTCGCCGTTCATTCTGTGGGTTGCCTGGCGTCACGGCAAATACCGACAGGGCTGGGCTGAGAAACTGCTCGGTCGAGTCCCGCGCAGAGAGGATCAGGCAGACTGTTTTTGGTTTCATGCGGTCAGCGTTGGTGAAGTCAACTTGCTGCGCACGGTGATCCCGCAAGTCCAGCGAGAATTCCCCGGCTGGTCTGTAGTCGTTTCGACCACGACAAAGACAGGATACGAGTTGTTGCGTCGACAACACGACGATCTCTTGACGTTCTATTGTCCTCTCGACTTCTCCTGGGCCGTGCGTCGTGCGATGCGGCGAATTCGGCCGACGGCCTTGGTGCTGACCGAATTGGAGCTCTGGCCAAATCTGATCCATGTCGCCAAACAATGTGATGCGAAGGTGTTGTTGATCAACGGACGGATGAGTGAAAAGAGCTTCCGAGGGTACCGGCAGATTGTCTGGTTCGTGCGGCGGCTGCTGAGGAAATTGGACGTCACCGCCGTGCAAAACCAAGAGTACTATTCGCGATTCTTGAGGCTCGGCGCCGACCCTCAGAGAACGCGAGTCACTGGATCGCTTAAATTCGATGGTGCCGAAACCGCGCGATCCAACTCCACCACTCTCCGCTTAAGTCGCCTCTGGAACGTGAACGAAAGCGACCGCGTGTTGTTGGCTGGGAGCACGCAGTCGCCCGAAGAACGCTTGGCGCTAGAGGCCTTTGGCCAATTGTCGCTACATCACTCGGAAGCTCGTTTGATACTTGTACCGCGCCATCCCGAACGTTTTGATGAAGTCGCTCGATTGCTTGAGTCACGGGGAGATGACTGGTGTCGTCGTAGCGAGCTCGTCGACGGCCAATGCCGCCGTACCAAAGTGTTGTTAGTGGATACGATTGGCGAATTGCGTGGTTGGTGGGGCGTCGCAATGACCGGTTTCGTCGGAGGAAGTATGGGGAGCCGCGGTGGTCAAAACATGATCGAGCCGGCCGCATTTGGCGTCGCCACTTGTTTTGGGCCACAAACACAAAATTTCCGCGACGTTGTGCAAATGCTAATCTCCGCACAGGCGGCGAAAATAGTTGAGGATGGAGAGGAACTATATTCCTTTTGGGCTGAGTGCCTCGCACGGCCCGAATACGCTGAACAAATCGGCTGCCGAGCACAACGGGTCGTTCGAGAACAACAAGGTGCGACGGAGCGAACGATGGACTGGATGGCCGACGTGCTCGGTGTGCGTCGAGTATGCGAATCCGATGAGGCTGCCTGACGACGCAGGACCAAGGACTGCGTTCAATTGTTGGACAGATGGTGCGGGAGTTTGAAGTCCGTTCGAACGTCGGCGTTCGATTTGTCAATTCTCAATGGTCAAGGAAGGAAGATCCACGTTGCGGGCTCGGCTCAACCAGATGGTTTGAAGACGGGTTGTGTCTGGCTCGACAAATAGCGAATGAAAAATCTTCGAGGAAACCCCGTCGACGTTCACTACTTGGTCGACCAACCGAGACCAAACCGAATCATTCGCCATTCACTGTCAAAAATCCAGGTTGGTGTGACGAGCCAGAACTAGTGGTCTAGCAAGGAGTTCAAGACTTTACGTTGTCCGTCGATGACCGTTGGCGAGTAACCCTGCCAAAAACCTTGAATCTTGCCATCGCCGTCGAGAATGATCGTTGTTGGATAAGAAAAGTTGTCCCCCAGACCCATGGCCCCTGCCACCGCTAGCCGTGTTGCTGCCTGGCGGTCGTAGTACGTGAGAATGTCAAAGTTATTCTCGTCCAGATACGATTGCGTTTCGGACTTGGCCGTATTGATATCGCGTCTCCTTGAATTGGGACACGAGACAGGTAGAAAAACAAAATCGTCTCGGTCTTCAAATTCCTTGGCCAAGGCGATGAGTTTCGGCATCTCGACTCGACAAGGGCCGCACCATGTGCCCCAGAAGTTCAATAGTACGGTCTTACCGCGGAGCGAATCGATATCCCAATGCTGCCCCTGGTCGCTGAGTGGTTGTAGGGATAGCTTGAGCAGTGGTTGGCCCGCGGCTTGCGGCGAGGAGACCGACCGCAACAGAAAAGCTCTAGTCGCCAGCGCCAGCACAACGACGGAAGTCGCCAGGATTAGGAATCGAATGGAGGTGGCTGCAGGACGTGAAGCGTTCATAGGTCGCCGTGAGGTGGAGAGTTTGTACGGCTGAGATGGAAGTCTATTCTAAAGACAGGAAGCCCGATGGCGACAATGTACGAAGTAGAGCAGAAGTTTGCTGTAGAGGATCTTGCCGGACTCAGGCGTCGAGTCGAAGCCCGCGGCACCGTCGTTGGGCCAGAGGTCGTGCAACTGGATTGTTATTTCAACCATCCACAACGAGATTTTGCTCAGACCGACGAAGCGTTTCGGATACGCGTTGATGGTGACCGAAACTGTGTGACCTACAAGGGGCCACGGATAAGTTCAATCACGAAGACGCGACGTGAAATCGAGTTTCCGATTGGTGACGGCCGAGAAACTCGTGAACAGCTGACGGAAATGCTGGTAGCTCTGGGTTTTCGCGAGGTGGCTACCGTCAAGAAACTGCGGCGATTAGCAAAACTAAAGCACGGTGATTGGCAGGTGACGATGACTTTCGATGATGTCGAAGGCGTCGGTACCTTTACAGAATTAGAGGTCTTGGCCGAAGAGAACCAACTGGGTGCGGCAGACAAGCTGATTCAGCAGCTGGCCGTCCAATGGGATTTGGCGGCTGTTGAACGCCGGAGTTACTTGGAGATGCTCTTGGAGCGAGACGACTGACGTTTGCCGAGGCCGTTGCGGTTGGCGGGCTAGGCAGGCGTTGGCCATTCGGCGCCGATGCGATGCCTCAATCTGACACGTCGCCGAAATCGTCGGTTTCTCTCATGTTGGATTCGAGATAGGTGGCGAGCAGGATCTGGGCTGCCAGCATATCGAGTCGTTTCTTGCGTTTCTTCGCACTGAGTCCGCCTTCGATCAAATAGGCTTCAGCCTGTACGGAGCTGAACCGTTCGTCAGCGAATCGATGGGGCAGGCCGGTTTGTCCTGAGAGCCAGTCGGCAAAGACTCGCACCTCGGCCGACTTTTCACTCTCGTCGCCGCTGAGATGTAACGGCAGGCCGATGACCCAGGCGACAATTTGCTCATCCTTCACGAGTTGATTGAAGAATCGGGAATCTTGTTCTAGGTCCCGACGATCATAGTTTTCCAGAGGGCTCGCGAGTTTTTGCGCGGGGTCGGAAATCGCGACGCCGATGCGTTTGTGACCGTAATCGACTCCACCGAGCCGTCCGATGAGTGGGAAATCGCCGGGATTCTCAGAGGAATTCATGCCAACCCAATTCGTCCAGTCTGGCTACGATCTGTCGAACGGCCTCTTCATCGTTCTTGTCAGCGACGAACGTCGCGTCCTCGGTGTGCACGACGATGCAGTTTTTCAATCCAAGCGTGACGACCAAGTGATCTTTGGATGTCCGCACGATACAGTCCTCGGTCCCTATCCCTAAGTGTCGGCCGATCAGCGTATTGCCGTTGGCATCCGGTTCATGGAGCCGGGACAGCGAACGCCAACTTCCGACATCGTCCCAGGCGAACGGTGCTTCCAGCACCGTCACATGCGGGTAACGTTCCATGACCGCATAGTCGATTGACTTGCCACGTATCGCCGCGAAGCGATCCTTAAACGTCGACTCAAATTGAGGTGTACCGAGCGATTCTGCGATGGTTGTCAGCTCTCGACGCATCTCTGGTTCGTATTCAGCCAACGCATTCAGAATGGTTTGTGCACTCCAAACAAAAATCCCCGAGTTCCAATAAAACCCGCCCTGCTCGAGAAACGACTCGGCGGTTTTCGTGTCTGGTTTTTCACGGAACGAGCTGACGTTGAACAGGGGCATTTCACCGCCATCAACGGAATCGCCCCGCTCGATGTAGCCATACGTCGATGCGGCGTAGGTCGGTGGAATACCAAAAGTAACAAATCGCTCGGGTGCTTCTTCCACGACCTTCTGCGCTCGTTGCAATGACCGGCGAAAAACGTCTTCTGGGCCAATCGTGTGGTCGGCTGGCATCACTGCCATGATGGCGTCGGGGTCATTCTTCGCGACCCATTCCGCAGCGAATCCGACGCAAGGTGCGGTGTCTCGCTTGCACGGTTCACCCACTATCGAATCGGGCGGCAGGTGAGGCAGTTGCTCTTGAATCGAAGAGACCAATCGCTCGTTCGTGACAATCAGGATATTCTCCGGATCGACGAGGCCGGATAACCGGTCAACGGTCGCCTGGATCATCGTCCGCTGGCCAGCCAGTGCTAACAATTGTTTAGGAACGTCTCGGCGACTAGCCGGCCAAAATCGTGTTCCGGCTCCCCCGGCCATTATCACGGCATGTAGCATCAGTCACCTTCACGGTTTTGTAGACTTCGAACGGCTCAAGCTCTCTGAATCGGCCTTTTGTGACGAGATGCCTGACGAGTGAAAGGCGCTCGGCCAACGAAGTCTAGAAACCATACTGTACGTAGAGATAAGCCAGGATACAAAGTGCCGGAAATCCGACGAAAATCGACAGGTACGTAAACCAAGTGGTCCATTTGTGTTCGGGCCAACGTGCCATCGCGGTCGCCTAATTTCGGTTGAGACGTTGCCAGGTTTGGTTCGGCTTTAGGAGAAAACTCGCTATCATTATCGCTCGCCCCACGCGATGTGACTAGCCTACAGGAGATTGCGGATATGCACTGGACAGATAACGGTCGAGGTGTTGGTTGGGTTGCGGCACGCCGGGAACGGCGATGTTATGGCCCAGCGGTGGTCTATCTGATGATGGCAATCAGCACAGCCGTGACCACCGCCGAGGATGCGTTGCCGCTGCATGGTGAAACGACCGTTCGTTTCGCCAACAAGGCCGAAGCGACGCAGGCTTTCCAACGAGTCGATCGCTTTATTCGCTCGATGTCTAAGTTCGATCTCGAGAGTCGACTTGACCGCTCCCCGGCAAGAATGAGTGAGTTCCTTGAGTTTTCGGCAGACCAATTCGTGCCTTGGACGGACGAACAAAAAAAACAGATCGGGCCAGTTGTTGAGTCTCTAAGGAAACGACTCGATCGATTCAACCTGCCGCTTCCCAAGACGGTGCTGTTGGTCCAAACAACCGGAAAGGTAGAGGGAAATGCGGCCTACTGTCGAGCGAATGCGATCATGCTCTCACCGAGATTCCTCAGGAATCCACGGCGGCTCGAGTCGCTGTTGGCTCATGAGCTGTTTCACGTATTGAGTAGCCACAACCCCGAACTTCGCTACCGTTTGTACCGGATCATCGGTTTTCAATCCTGTCCTCCAATTCCGTTGCCCGAGGCGTTGAAGGCGAGGAAGATCACCAATCCTGATGCTCCAGAATTGGACTGCATTGTGAAGATTGATGTCGACGGGAAAACAGTACCAGCGACACCCTTCTTGTGGGCGAAATCGGCGTATGAACCGGGTCAAGGCAAAACGTTTTTCAACTACATGCAGTTTCGATTGCTTGTCTTGAAACTGACCAAAGACGGGTTTCGACCTCAATTGAAAGACGGTGAACCATGGTTTGTCAGTCCCAACAATCGGGCCGACTTGTATTGGAACATCGGCATCAACACCGGCTACATCATCCATCCAGAAGAGGTGCTCGCCGACAATTTCAGGGCACTGGTCATGAAGACGCCGAATTTGCCGTCGCCGCGGATCCCAGAGGCGATGTTACGGGAACTTCAGCGGTAAACAGCAGCTGACGACGGCCATCGAAGGGTCCGGCGGGAAGAAACAGACATTCAAACGAGCTGCTCAACACCGCGGTCTAGACCAAATATATCGCGTGAATTATACTGATGTTCTTGTTTTTTGGCCCCGAATTCGACGTATTCGACGCACTTCAAGGAGCATTACGTGGCGACCGGCAAATATCTCTTCACGAGCGAGTCTGTGAGCATGGGACATCCCGACAAGCTCGCCGACAACATCTCGGATGGCATTCTGGACGCACTGTTCGCTCAGGACCCCCATAGTCGTGTCGCCTGTGAGACGATGGTCACGACTGGGATGGCGATTATCGCTGGCGAAATTACGACAAACGCCGTGATTGATTACCAACAGGTGGTTCGTGATGTGATTCGCGACGTCGGCTACACCGACGATGAAATGGGGATTTCGGCAGCAACCTGTGCTGTTCTCGTTTCCTTGGATCGTCAAAGTCCCGATATCGCTCAGGGTGTCAATGAGGACGAGGGTGCGGGCAAAGAGGTTGGAGCTGGTGATCAGGGTTTGATGTTCGGGTTTGCCTGTCGCGACACAGTCGAACTCATGCCGTTGCCAATCGCCTTATCGCATCGAATTATCAATCGCTTGACCGACGCTCGTCGCAATGGCGAGGTCTCGTGGCTGCGTCCAGACAGTAAGAGCCAGGTGACGGTTGAGTATGACGGAAACCAGCCGATTCGAATCGACACGGTCGTTGTGTCGACCCAGCATCATCCAGACGTCAGCAACGAAGAGATTCGCAGCTTCATTATCGAAGAGATCATTCAGCCCTTGCTTCCGAGTGAGCTGGTAACCGACGAGATTACTTTCCACATCAACCCGACGGGTCGATTCGTTATTGGCGGACCACACGGTGATTGTGGTTTGACCGGTCGCAAGATCATCGTCGATACGTATGGCGGTTGGGGACGGCACGGTGGTGGTGCATTTAGCGGCAAGGACCCAACCAAGGTGGATCGTAGTGCGGCCTACATGGCACGACACGTGGCCAAGAACATCGTTGCCGCGGAGCTGGCGGATCAGTGTGAAGTGCAATTGGCCTACGCGATTGGCGTTACAGAGCCGGTCAGCATCAACGTTGACACGCAGGGCACTGGGAAGATTAGCGAAGATAGGCTGTGCGAATTGGTCCGTGAAGTGTTCCCGCTAACCCCTGGTGGGATCATCGACTATCTGGACCTGCGCCGCCCGATCTTCCGCAAGACGGCCGCTGGTGGTCACTTTGGACGTGACGACGCCGACTTCACGTGGGAGGCAACGAATAAGACCGCAGAACTTTCGGCTGCCGCCAGTGCCGCCAGTGCCGAGACAGCCAACTAGGTCACTGTTCCCTCACCCAAGTCGTGCTGTCGATCATGCCAAGTGCCACTCAAACGATCGATGCAAATAATCGTGAGCTCCAAGTGAACCTCGTTCACTTTGGCCTCGTCGTATTCTTGCTGGTTTCGCTCCTGTTGACCGGGTGGCTACTCGTCCGCCGAGCTAGTGGAGCGTTGACGACGCTTTCGGAAACGGAAGTCCTGTTTGGCGGGATATTGGCGGTCGTCGTCGATGGATTGTGGCGAGAGTCTCGACGAAGGGCCGTGCGACGCACCCCGTCCATTTCCGAACGTTGGCTCCCCACGTTGATTCTAATCGCCGCGTGCTTGACACTTTCTTCACCCAGCGGACCGTGGGTATCGTTGAGTTGTTTGGTCGTCCTCGCGATTGTCGGTGAATGGTCCTGGCATCGTTACGTGGAGCCGTTGGCCCGGCCCCCAGTCAGTCGCGACATGGCGGAAGGCGTTTCGGAAGCTGAGGGCCCTCACCTTTACGATTCAACAGGTACAGAGCTGGATGAGCTGCCGGCACCGGAGGTCGAACAGCAGTGGGTCCGCAGCCGCAACGGTGAGGGGCAGGAGCAGATTTGGGCCGTCTTGCGTGTCCGTTTCGCCCACGAGCAGCGGATTGAGGTTGCTCATGTGGCCTTTTGTCCAGTCCTCGAGGGGCAATTCGAGATCGACGCGTACATGGTTGATGGGCCGGACGCGACGGTCCGTGTGACCGCCGCCAAGCCCCATGGCGCTCGGATTGAAGTTCGACTAGCGCAGCCCGCCCAGGAGCAAGCGGTCGTTACGTTGGAAGTTGTGGTCGGCGGCCAAACTTAACCCGACGCGTCTGTTTTTCCAGCGCCAAGGCGCCATCATTTTGTCGATTCACCGTGTTTGACTTCTCGATTGGCTGCGGCTTTTCGTCGGTCCAACCAGCTCCAGTTGTTGGCGAGCACGGTTCCGCTGAGCATGCAACCAAACGTAAAAAGGGCAGGGGGGAGGGCCGCAAGGTCACCGAACAGTTTGGCCGCCAACAGAGCTCCCAGTCCGGCATTTTGCATTCCGATTTCTAGTGTCAACGCTCGGCGTTTTCGAATGTCGAGCCGAATCGCCGAGCCGGCGACGAAGCCGACGAAGTACCCCCCCATATTCAACCAAAATAGCCGGTGCACGAGGTCTCGCGGAAATGAATCGGTAGATAGTTCATTCCGGTTTTTTGCTATCACCACAGCGATGATCCAGAGGATTGTAAAATTGGCGATGAAACGGCCAATCGATGTAGCCTGTTGTCGTTGGACTTTGTTTAGCGGGAGTATTCGGGAAGCTAGTTGGCCGACGATCACTGGCAAGACAACGGTGACAAACAGCCAGAGTGAGCTAGTCAAAAGGAGTTTCACGGTTTCCGGATCCCGGCTGCCGAGGGCCAAGCCAAGAGCGAATGGCACTGCGATGGGGGAGAGGAGAGTAGCCAAGGTGGTCAACCCGACAGAATAACTTGCGTTACCACCAGCCTGCAGAGTCAGCACATTGGACGCCATGGCACCGGGGACGCATCCGACCAGGATCAATCCCAGACGCGTCTCTGGACTTAGACCGGGGATCGATGCCAGCCCAAAAGCCATCAGCGGCATCGTCAAGTACTGCGTGGCGACACCGGCACCCACCGAGCCGAGGTTGCGTAGGGTATCGTCGACTTCTTTAGGTGGGAGCATGAAGCCGATGCAGGCCATCGTCACGGCAAACATCGGCTGTCCGAGTTCGGCGGTAAGCACAAAGAGATCGAAATCTGGCCACGGCCAAAAAAGGGCCGCTCCGCTAAAAAGTACCAACCAGAGCAATAGCCAGCGTTCTAGCCGCATTAAATGGCTTTCTGTGCCGAAGAAATCGTAAATTTCTGATCCGAGCGTGGGATAGGATACAAGAAAATGCCTGGTTAAACGTGATATTTAGTGATGAAAATGTTGCGAAGCGCGATTGAGTCCGTGATAATCGTTGCTCAGAGTTCGAGGGCCGAATTCGTTCGCTGTCTGCGTTGGTCGCAGGTGGCCGTTAGTTATTTTCGTTAGGGAACAAAAAATGAAAACTCGAAGTATGCTTGCCGCCGTTGCGTGTGCAGTTTTGGTTACCGCCACTTTGGTCGCCGGTGACATTGACCTGAAGAAGGTCAAGTGCGCAATAAACCCAAAGGCCGGTGCGAAAATTGACAAGTTCGCCTCGTACAAGGACGCCAAGGTGTTTTTCTGCTGTGGAAATTGTCTGAAGAAGTTCAGTGGTTCGCCGAAGAAGTTTGCCACCAGCGCTAACCAGCAACTGGTCGCCACGAAGCAGTTCGAGCAGAAAAAGTGCCCGTTGACCGGCGGAAAATTGAACCTCTCCACGGCCATCAAGGTTGGCACGGTGGAAGTCGCTTTCTGCTGCAACAACTGCAAGGGCAAGACCGAGAAGGCCAAAGATGGTGCTAGCGACTTGGTCTTCAATGACAAAGCGTTCGACAAGGGCTTTGCGAAAGTGAAAGCCGCCAAAAAGACGACGGCCAAAAAAGCCGACACTGAATAGATCTGATTCAGTTGAAAAAGTGATCAGCGGGCTGCCTGAGGGCGGCCCGTTTTTTTTGTAGTCCAACGCCGCCGAGGACTTTGCTTTGACCTAGCCTCATTTTGCCTGTTTTGCCATACTTTCGCGCAAGTGGCGGACGAATTGGCACGACACCGACTGGCGAAATGGCAGGGCGATGAGCGGCAAGATATTCTTTTCCGTGGGCGAGCCGAGTGGTGACTTGCACGGCGCAAACCTGATCGAAGCGATCCGCCAGCGGGGAGATTCATGGACGTTTTGTGGTTATGGTGGGCCCAATATGCGCCGCGCCGGTTGTAACGTGTTGGAAGATTTGACGCAGCTAGCAATCATGGGGGTGACACAGGTTGTTGCGAAGATCCCCAAGTTTTGGGGATTGTACCGCAAGGCCGACGAATTTCTGCGTCGGGAACGGCCCGATGCGGTCGTATTGATCGACTATCCCGGATTCAATTGGTGGATCGCTCGAGCGGCAAAGCGGCAGGGAATTCCCGTTTTCTACTACGGCGTGCCACAGATGTGGGCCTGGGCCTCTTGGCGGGTCCGAAAAATGCGTCGGCTGGTCGATCACGTATTATGCAAACTGCCTTTTGAACGTGAATGGTACCAGCAACGTGGCTGTCGCGCGACGTTTGTCGGTCACCCTTACTTTGATGAGTTGGCAACGCGCTCGTTGGACGAGGGTTTTGCTTCGACTCTCCAGGGAAACGGTCCGTTGGTTACCTTGTTGCCCGGATCGAGACGAAAAGAAGTGCAGGACAACTGGCCTATCTTGCAGAAAGCGGCCGTACTGATCCAAGCAGCTCGCCCTGACTGCCAGGTTGCTGCTGCCTGTTTTAGCGAGCAACACGCCGATGAGGTACGAGCGAGTTGTGACAAGGAGGGTGTCCAACTCGATATCTACCATGGGCGAACGCCCGAATTGATTCGCGAGGCTACCGTTTGTTTGGCATGCTCTGGTTCCGTGTCATTGGAACTACTGTATCACAAGAAGCCATCGGCGATTGTTTACTGGGGACCGCGGTGGAGGCTTGCATTTGTGCGGCGTTTCTTGCTTAAAGTGCGGTACATTACTTTGGTCAATCTGCTTGGCACGGACGATGGACTTACCGGTCGCCCTGTTCCTTTTGATCCTGACGCGGCGGATGCCGAGAGGGTTCCCATGCCAGAATATCTGACCAGTGAGGACTGTTCGCCCCAAGTAGCGCGGCACGCCATCGAATGGCTAGAAGATCCCAAGGCACATGCTCGTAAGGTGGAGCAACTTGGTCGCATTCGCGATGAAGTAGTGGCCCAGGGCGCATCGGCGACGGCGGCAACATATATTTGCGATGTCTTGTCGGATCGAAAGCTGGATCGACGTCGGGCGGCCTAGTCCGATGAACATTGAGGCGTATTGTGGCCCGCAAGTAGCGTGGCCGTCTAGAATCGCGGTGGGCACGATTTGGGCGACATAGAATAGTGGATTTTGGAGGATCTTCGCGTGTTAAGCGAACCCCCTACGACAGCTTATGACCTGCGTTTCAGCCTCCTGGGCATTCCGGTGCGAGTTCACCCGTTCTTTTGGCTGGTGGGTGTCATATTGGGCGCGAGCGGTGACCGCACGGCGCTGATACTATGGCCCAGCGTCCTTTTCGTGTCTATTCTGGTGCATGAAATGGGACACGCGTTAATCATGCGGTACTTTGGTCTACGCCCGCGCGTCGTGCTCTATTCATTTGGCGGTTTGGCGATTCCAGATTCCGATTACAGCCCGTTTGGTGGCTCGAGACCTCGCATTGGGCCGCTGGAGCGTATTTTGTACACGCTTGCCGGCCCGGGGGCCGGCTTCATGCTGGCGGCATTGGTGGTGATGTTCATTTTGCTCACCGGAGGCCATATTGACCTGAATTTGGCGAAGTTCCCATTGTTTTGGCGCGAAAAACTCGCTGTCGGGAGCCCGGAGTTGCAAAGTTTGGTGAGCATGTTGCTGTATGTCAATATTTTTTGGGGGCTTGTGAATCTGTTGCCTGTTTACCCTTTGGACGGCGGTCAGATTGCCCGCGAGTTGATGACGTTGAAGGATCCGTGGAAAGGGATTGTCAATTCGCTTTGGCTGTCGGTGTTCACTTCAGCGGCGGTCGCCGGATGGGCATTATTCAAAACCGATCACATCTTCATTGCCCTGATGTTCGGGATGTTCGCCTACTCTAGTTACGCCACTCTGGAACGTGGCAGTTGGCACTAACTCCCTCGCGCAACACACTTTCGGCCCGTTTTCGCCTGTTTTTTTGGATCTTTTCAAAAAAAAATATCACCGCCACCTCTCGTTCTTGACGTGACTGGAAGATCCAGGTGACATGCATGTGTCATAACGAAAAAACGCCTAAAACAGCGTTGTTGCCGCATTTTTTCGTGTTTTTTTGCATTTACTAACGAGGTGACATGTTATTGTCACAGAAATGTCGTGCCGAGCGGCGTGATTTTTAGGATTTAACTCAAAAAACTATTGCACAAAACCGAAACATACGTACAACTACAAAATTAAGTAGGGTGTGGAAGAAGGTCTTGCGATACTTTTGGATGAGTCGCCCACACCGTTGGCCCATCATGGAGACGTTTGGATGTGAGTGAGGCATGCGAAGTGTTGGCACTCGCCACACCAAGACATGGATTCACTGTCGAACCTTAATAACGGAGGACGAACTGTGGCCAAGAAGAAGAAAGCTGCCAAGAAGGCTGTAAAGAAGACCGCCAAGAAGAAGACGGCCAAGAAGAAGACGGCCAAGAAGAAGACGGCTAAGAAGACGGCTAAGAAGACGGCTAAGAAGAAAGCCGCCAAGAAGAAGCCGGCT